>Ga0209751_10000031_pt1 | contig 141330 bp, 128 predicted proteins | sample RifCSP13_1_FD_184019 | JGI IMG/M metagenome (GOLD analysis project Ga0209751, IMG submission 184019) | Soil microbial communities from Rifle, Colorado - Rifle CSP2_sed 13_1 (SPAdes) (version 2) | ecosystem: Environmental > Terrestrial > Deep subsurface > Rock core/Sediment | place: Rifle...
GTCGTAACCGCGGTGGCCGCTTTTTGGCTTACGCCCCAGAGCGGCACGGATATCGCCGCCAACATTACGGCGGCCGCGACGGCGAATAGCAAAGCATTCTTTCTGAACATCTTGAATTACCCCCGGATTTGATAAAATATTATTATACTACACATGGCGCCATAAATAAATACCGTTACGAAACATTGGGACAAAGCGTCAGAACAAAGCAGACCAAGGCGCGACGAAGGTGAGGAGCGAGGCGTATTTTTATATACGCCGCAGCGACGAGCCAAGGAGCAACGCCAGGGTACCCACGCAAAAAGCGTGGGTCGCGTGAAGTTATGACGCTTTGCATATCATATAATTTATCAATCTATCGCCTTCCTGTCAATCCATGTCAAAGGGTCGCTCGGAACGCCCTTCCGGCGCACCTCGAAATAAAGCCCCGCCGTGTCCGCGGCCCCGGAATCCCCGACAAGCGCCACTATTTCCTCTCCGGCGACCGGCGAGCCCTTCCGCAGGAGGGTTTCGGAGACATGCGCGAAAAGCGTGTAAAACCCGTCACCATGATCTATTATCATTACCTGACCGTAGCCCTTGAGCCAGCCGACATACGCGACCTTTCCCTTGTAAACGCTTTTCACCGGAGTTCCGTAGGCCGCCTCTATGAGTATGCCGTTGTTGAACGTGACGGTGTTGAATTTCGGGTGAACCATCTTGCCGTAAAAAGAAACCACCTTGCCGTTTACCGGCGGCTTAAGCCTGCCCTTCATCGCGGCAAAGCCGCTCTTTCCCAAGGCCGCGGTTTCCTCCTCTTTTTCGAGTTTGGCTATGATGTCCGTGAGTTCGCTCTTCGCGCCTTCGAGTTCCTTCGCGAGATTGAGCGAGCCCTGCTTTTCCTTCTTTATCCGCGCAAGGAGCGACCTTTTGTTTTTAAACGCCTCTTCGGCGTCGTTTTTCTTCAAGGACGCGGCCTTGCGGCCTGAACCGAGCTCGCGGAGAAGCCCTTGAAGGCGCTCTTTTACCGAGGCAAGTTCCGAGATATTAACTTCCGCGCGCTCCATCAACCTTACGTCCGATTCCATGATTGCGGTCATGTACCTGTATTTTTTCCCCGCGTCGCCCGGGTCGAAGCCGGGAATAAACCTCAACATCCCGCCGTTTCTCATCCTGTAGATGGCCGTAAGCCTGGACTTCAAACGCCCCCCGATAAGCCGCTTTTCCGCGGTAAGACCGGCCACCTTGACCTCGGCGACGGAAACCTCCCCGCCCAAGGCAACGATGGAGGAATCTATTTTCTTGAGTTCTTCCCTGCTTTTTTTTATCGCCTTATTCGCCTTTTCTATCTCCTCGAGAACGGTCATTTCCTTCCTGGAAATCCTCTCGACGGCCTTTTCCGTCTCGCCGAGTTTTTTCTTCACGTCCTCGAGTTTCTTCTCCTGCGCCGCCATGTCGGGCTTTTTGCCGTCGCTCGCGACGGCAACAGGAATAAAAACCAGCGACAAGAATAAAATCGCGGCAAGCTTCATGCCTTTAAAAACCTCCCGAGCGAGATGAAACTTCCGATGCCGCCTATGCAGGCGCCTCCGAGCGCCAACAGCCAGAAGAGGGTAAAAAACGGCAGAGGGTTCGCGACAAGGAATAAAAAATGCGCGGGCACGTAGGCCGAAAAGAGCGTTTGCGCGGCGTAAATCGCGAGAAGCGATATCCCCCCGCCGACCGCCCCCGCGAACATTCCCTCTATCAGAAAAGGCGCTTTCACGAACGCCTCGCTCGCCCCGAGATACCTCATTATCTCTATCTCGCCCTGCCTCGCGTAGATAGTCAAGCGTATGGTGTTGGATATCAAAAACATCGCGGCGGCCGCGAGAAAAATACCGAGGAATATCGAGCCGAACTCCAGAAATCTTATAAACGACGCGAACTTCTCGACCCACTCGGCCCCGTAATCCACGTCCTCGACCCATTCGAGCCTCTTAAGCCTTTCGGCAGTTACGGAAAAAGCCTCGGCGCTGACGTTGGCCGGCGAAAACTTCACCTCGAAAGACGCGGGCAACTGTTCCGGACCGACCCCGTCCAGAAGGCTCTCGTGCCCCTTGAGTTCTTTTTTAAGAAACTGAAACGCGCTCTCGCTCGAAACATACGCGGCCTCTTTCACGCCCGGCACCGCCATAAGCCTCTGCCCGAGCGTATCAGGGCCGTCCTTCAGGGCTTCGCTCTTTACGTAAACGACCGCGTGGGTCCTGTCCCCCCACTGCTCGACAAAGGCGTTCAGGTTGGAGAACACTATCGAAAAAAATGCGAACACCGCCAGCGACACTCCGACCGTTATCGCGGAAAGCGCCGTATTCAGGACATTCTCCCTCACGTTGCCCAAAGAATCCTGAATCATGTACCGGAATTTGTGCCTCGCGGTCATTCGCTTGCAAGCCTCCCGTGGTCGATGACAATGACCCTCTTGTTAGATTTAGAGATAAGCGCCTTATCGTGGGTGGCGACGATAATGGTCGCGCCGCGGGCGTTTATTTCGCGGAATATTCCCATGACTTCGTCAGCGAGTTCGGGGTCGAGGTTTCCTGTCGGTTCGTCGGCCACGAGTATCTCGGGCTCCTTAACGAGGGCGCGGGCAAGCGATACCCTTTGCTGCTCGCCGCCGGAAAGGCTGAGGGGACGGAAGTTCGCCCTGTGAAGGAGCTTCACGTAGGAAAGCGCCTTAAGAGCCTTGGCCTTCACCTCCGAAGGAGGCTCTCCTTTTATCTTAAGGGAGATGGCGACGTTTTCCAGAACGCTTCTCGAGTTTATGAGTTTGGAGTCCTGAAACACGAACCCCATCCTTCTTCGAAGGCGGAGGAGTTCGTCGCCGGGGATGCGGAGATAATTTCTTCCGTCGATTATTATGCTTCCGCTCGAAGGGGCCTCGGCGCCGGAGAGAATCTTCAAGAGGGTGGACTTCCCTGCCCCGCTCGGCCCGGTGATGAAAAGGAACTCTCCCTTTTCAATCTTCAAGGTTACGTCGGTCAAGGCCGGCACGTCGCCGTCATAATTTTTGGATACGCGAAACAGTTGAATCATAGGGATAGCGCCGCGAAGGCGTTAAAATATTATCCCATTTGAAAAAAATAAGTCAAATGAATTTGGGGAGGGGGCGCGGGGCGTTAAGCGTTCATCCACTTTTCTTACGCGGGTTAGCCGGCTAAGAGGGGAAAGGGTTGCGTCCCTTTTATTCCCGCATTGTGTGTGATATATTGATTTTGGCGGGCACGGGCCCATCTTTAAATATCCATGCGCCACCGGACAGATGGCGGAAGATAAATAAAATTGCCCATATATGATAATCTCCCATAAGTATAAATTTATCTTCATTAAGACGGGGAAGACCGCCGGGACCAGCATTGAGGTTTTTTTTATCCCGCCATTGCGGCGAAAACGACATCTTGACCCCGATATATCCCCACGTTGAACCGCACATAGCCAGGAATTTTAAAGGCTTATGGAATCCATTGAGAAGTTCGGCAAACCTGCTTACGCTCCACGCGATCAAAAGAACTTTCAAGGAACTTTGCAGCCTGAATAAATTCTTCAGCCACATCCCTGCCGTTGATGTGCGGGCGCGGATATCTCGCAAGATTTGGGATAATTACTTTAAATTTTGCGTTGAAAGAAACCCTTGGGATAAAACCTTGTCGTACTATCACATGCTCAACCATAAATCAGGCGGGAAAATGACGTTGGAAGAATATTTCGAAAAAGGCGATTTCTGCGTTAATTATCCAAAATACACCGACAAAAATGGCGGCTTGATTGTCGATAGAGTGATTAAGTATGAAAGTCTCACTGCGGAATTAGGCCAAATCTTTGACAGTTTGGGCATTCCCTTCGAAGGATCGCTCGGCGTAAAAGCCAAGTCGGAGTATAGAAACGATAGAACGCCATATAGGGAGATTTTTTCGAATAAACAAATAAAAATCATGAAAAAAGTGTTTGAAAAAGAAATCGCCATGCATGGATACCGGTACTGAACAACAAGACGCAGAAAAGACTAGGAAAGAAAAGGGGACGGTTCTATTTTCCACTCTCCACAAGAAAGAAAAGGGGACGGTTCTATTTTCCACTCTCTCCATCCTTCTTTGGCCTCCCTATCCCTCGGATTATCGCGGAAATCTTGTATCCACCCTCAATCTGTTTAACGAAATCTTCGCTCCCGTAGACAACCCTTCTATCCATCTCTCCCTTCATCGCGGCCTTTTCCTTAAGCATGCCTTTTACAAACTCCCTGTATCGCAATCTAAGATTCGCCTCGTCCTTCGACCATCTCTCGTATATGGAATGCCGGTCGGTTACCCCGTCGTCTTTCCCAAACGCATATACGCCGTAACTGCTCCATTGATAATCCTTCGGATCTTTGACAACGCCGGCCCTCACCGGATTCAACTCAACGTAACTCCCGCAGGCAAGCAAATATTCGTCCCTTGATACGAGAATGCTTTTGAACCGATCCTGCCAAAAATGCCCTATATGCCCGTATTTGGCCTTATAATATTGCGCGTATGAAAGATTTATCCCTTTCATTGTTGCGGCAAGACTACCGCCTCCGGATGACGTCTCAAGGACAAGGTGAACGTGATTTCTCATCAATACATAATGATAGAGGCTGAATCCATATCTCTCTTTGTACTTTCGAATAATCCCAATATACTTTCGGTAATCGCTCTCATCCTTGAAAATATCCTGCCGGTTGTTGCCTCTGGTCAAGACGTGATATATGTTTTCTTCCGGCGCTATCCTGGCAACCCTTGGCATACGCAAAGCCTATCATCGAACATCAATTCTGTCAATTAAATAGAACCGTCCCCTTTTTCCTTTTTCTACCCAAAAAATAAGAACCGCCCCGGCGTTACATCGGGACGGTTCTTATGGAAATCTGGCGGAGCCGACGGGACTCGAACCCGCGCCCTCCGGCGTGACAGGCCGGCGTTATAACCAACTTAACTACGGCTCCTCATATAAAGGCAGATGCGGCCTGCCCTTTATAACGGCGTTTCATGGTGGGCGGAACAGGGATCGAACCTGTGACATCAGCCTTGTAAGGGCTGCGCTCTACCAACTGAGCTATCCGCCCCTCTTCCCCTTATTCGAAAGAGGCAGAGGGTTAAACTATCAACTTTTACGGCTTGTGTCAAGGGATTTGCCGGATTAAAACGCGAGGAGCCGTAGGGGCACGATGCATCGTGCCCCTACTACTTCTTTACGTATAGCGCATCGCGTCTTTTCGCTGTTCAGTGCCTGATGACAGTCAAGTCCTCCGCGCCCTTAGAAGCCTCCTCGGCCGCTTTGGGCGGGAACTCCTCTTTCTTTTCGTCCTTGAAAAGCCCGGGTCTGCCCTCCAACTTCAAGGCCATGGCCAACACCTCGTCCACGTGCTCGACAAGGGTTATCTTTACCTTTTTCAATATCTGGGCGGGTATGTCCTTCAAGTCTTTTTCGTTTTCCTTGGGTATTATCACGTTCAATATCTCGGAGCGGTGCGCCGCGAGGAGCTTTTCCTTAAGCCCTCCTATGGGCAGCACCTTGCCGAGGAGCGTTATCTCGCCGGTCATGGCAAGGTCGTTCCTCGCCGGCGCTTTAAGGAGCGCCGAAGCGATGGCCGTGGCTATGGTGATGCCGGCCGACGGGCCGTCCTTTGGTATCGCGCCCTCGGGAACGTGTATGTGCACGTCAATCTTCTGATAAAAATCCTTCTCAAGCCCGAGGCTCTCGGCGCGGCTCCTTATGTAAGTCATGGCGGCCTGCGCGCTCTCCTGCATGACGTCGCCGAGCTTGCCGGTAATCGTGAGCTTGCCCTTGCCCGGCACCAAGGCCACCTCTATCGAGAGTATGTCCCCGCCCGCCTCGGTCCACGCGAGCCCGGTGGCTATGCCCGCTTCTTCTTTTGTCTCGGCCTTCCCGTGCCTGTACTGCGGCACTCCGAGATGCTTCGCGAGGCTTCCGGACGTTATCGTAATCTTCGTGCCTTTTCCCTTCTTAAGCACCTCGCGGCAAACCTTGCGGAGTACCGCGGCTACCTGCCGCTCGAGGTTTCTCACCCCGGCCTCCCTCGTATAGCGCCTTATGACGGAAAGAAGCGCGCTCCTCGCGAACTCGACGTTTTCTTCCGTAAGGCCGTGGGCCTTCAACTGCTTCGGTATCAGGAACCTTTCGACTATCTGGAGTTTTTCGAGCTCGGTGTAGCCCGGTATCCTTATAAGCTCCATCCTGTCCAGAAGCGGGTAAGGTATGCCCTGTATCGAATTCGCTGTCGTTATGAACATCACCTTCGAGAGGTCGTAATCACAATCGAGGTAGTGGTCGTTAAACGTGTGATTCTGCTCCGGGTCGAGCACCTCCAAAAGAGCGGACGCCGGGTCGCCGCGGAAATCGTGGCTCATCTTGTCCACCTCGTCCAAAAGCACGAGCGGGTTGCCGCTTCCGGCCTTCTTCATGGACTGTATTATCTTGCCGGGCATGGAGCCTATATAGGTTCTCCTGTGCCCCCTTATCTCGGCCTCGTCCTTTACCCCTCCGAAAGAAATCCTGACGAAGTTCCTTCCGGTCGCCCTCGCCACGCTCTTGGCTAAAGAGGTCTTGCCCACCCCGGGTGGGCCGACGAGACAAAGTATGGGGCCTTTCATCTCCTCGACGAGACTCCCGACGGCGATATGCTCGAGTATCCTCTCTTTTACGTTCTTCAGGCCGTAGTGGTCTTCCTCGAGGATTCGCTCGGCCTCGGTTACGTCTTTTTTATCCTCGGTGAACGAGCCCCACGGAAGGCCCACCATCCACTCTATGTAGTTCCGGACGACCGTGGCCTCGGCCGACATCGGGCTCATGAGCTTTAATTTCTTAATCTCCTGCTTGGCCTTCTTCGAGGCCTCCTTGCTCAACTTCTTGCTTTTTAACTTCTCCTCGAATTCCTCTATCTCGCTCCGGAACTCGTCCTTCTCACCGAGCTCTTTCTGTATGGCCTTCATCTGCTCGCTCAGGTAGTATTCCTTCTGGGTCTTCTCCATCTGCTTCTTGACCCTCTGCCTGACCTTCTGCTCTATCTCGAGTATCTCTATCTCGCTCTCTATGAGGCCGTAGAGGTAATCGAGCCGCTTAAGAGGGCTTTCGACCTCGAGGAGTCTTTGCTTTTCTTCGAGTTTTATCGAGAGATTGCTGGCGACCGTGTCGGCGAACCTGCACGGATCTTCTATCGCTCCGAGCGTGGAGGCGAGCTCGACCGGAATCCTTTTATTGAGTTTGGCGTAGGTTTCGAACGCCTTCAATACCGACCTCGAAAGCGCCTCGACCTCGCTTCCGGATTCGCGGACCTCTTCTATCTCCTCGACGCGCGCCAGGAAGAGGTCTTTCTCCTCCTCGTAGCCGGTTATCCTCGCCCTTTTTTTACCCTCGACGAGCACCTTCACCGTGCCGTCCGGGAGTTTAAGAAGCTGCAGTATCGCGCCTATCGTGCCGACGCTGTATATGTCCTTGGAAGACGGGTCGTCGGTGCGGGCGAACTTCTGCGCCGCGAGGATTATGTGTTTATCGTCCGCCATCGCCTTCTCGAGCGCCTTAACCGACTTTTCCCTTCCGACGAAAAGAGGCACGACCATGTACGGGAATATTATTATGTCCCGAAGCGGTATGAGCGGAAGCAATTCTTTCGTTATTCTCACTTTAATTCCTCCGGTGAATCTCTATGGCAGGGCTGTAGGGGCACGATGCATCGTGCCCCTACTTCCTCAAAAGACCGCGGGAATGACAAAAAGAGGCGGAAGGGAATGACAGACAAAATATCTTACGCCGTGCCGACGCCCTTTTCGCTTTCGTATATCAAGATGGGCTTTCCTTTGCCCATTATCACGTCCTCGTTCACGATGCATTCCCTCACGTCCGTTAAAGAAGGCAACTCGTACATTATGTCGAGCATGGTGGTTTCAAGTATGGAGCGAAGCCCCCTCGCGCCGGTCTTCCTCTTCATGGCCTCCCTCGCTATCGCCACCGTCGCCCCGTCCGTGAGCTTCAACCTCACGTGTTCGAGTTCGAAGAGCTTATGGTACTGCTTCACGAGGGCGTTTCTGGGCTCGGTCAAGATCTTCACGAGGCTCTTCTCGTCAAGCTCGTCCAAAGCCGCTATGATGGGGAGCCTTCCCATGAATTCCGGTATCATGCCGTACTTCATGACGTCTTCGGGCTCGACCCTGTGGATGAGTTCCGAAAACGTCTTCTTGTCCAGCTTGCTCAAGGGTTCGGACGAAAAACCGAGCGTCTTTTTCCCTATCCTCTGGCTTACCACGTTTTCAATGCCTATGAACGCCCCTCCGCAGATGAAAAGGATGTTCGTCGTGTCCACCTGTATGAATTCCTGTTGAGGGTGTTTTCTGCCGCCCTTTGGGGGAATATTGGCTATCGTGCCCTCCATCAGCTTAAGGAGAGCCTGCTGAACGCCCTCGCCGGAGACGTCCCTCGTTATGCTCGGGCTGTCGCCCTTTCTGGCTATCTTGTCTATCTCGTCTATATAAACGATGCCCTTCTGGCACTTCTCGACGTCATATTCGGCGTTCTGCAAAAGGCTGAGTATGATGTTTTCGACGTCCTCGCCGACGTAACCCGCCTCGGTCAACGTGGTCGCGTCCGCTATGGTAAAGGGCACGTTCAGTATCTTCGCGAGCGTTTGAGCAAGGAGCGTCTTGCCGCTTCCGGTCGGGCCGAGAAGCAGGATGTTGCTCTTCTGTATGTCTATGCCCCCGAGCGCGAGCCTGCTCTCTATTCTCTTATAATGATTATATACGGCGACCGAAAGGACCTTCTTGGCGTAGGACTGGCCTATGACATAATCGTCGAGCGTCTTTTTTATCTCCGATGGCTTCGGGGTGGAGCGGGCCTTCCTCGTTATGTCGTCCCTTTGGTACTCCTCGGCTATGATATCGTTACACAGGCCTATGCACTCGTCGCAGATGTAGACCATGGGGCCGGCAACGAGTTTTCTGACCTCGTCCTGCCTTTTGCTGCAAAAAGAGCAGGAAAGATAGCTCTCCCCCCTCTTTTTATTGTTATTGTTTCCGCTTCCGGTCATAATCAACCTCCCGATAATGCGGTTTAAAGCCTTTTCTCTATGACTGAATCAATTATACCATATTCTTTCGCCTGCTCGCCACTCATAAAGAAATCCCTCTCCGTGTCCCTTGCTATCGCGTCAAAGGGCTTGCCGGTGTGCTTCGAGAGTATTTTCGTGAGTTCATGGCGAAGCCTCAATATCTCTTTCGCCTGAATGTCTATGTCCGTAGCCTGCCCCTGAGCGCCTCCCAAGGGCTGGTGTATGAGGATTCTCGAATTAGGCAGGGTGAACCTCTTCTTCGGCGCGCCTCCGGCCAATAAAAGCGCCCCCATGCTCGCGGCCTGCCCCATGCAGATGGTCGAGATGTCGGGCTTTACGTATTGCATGGTGTCGTATATGGCGAGCCCTGCGCTTACCAATCCGCCGGGGGAGTTTATATAGAGGTGGATTTCCTTTTCCGGGTCTTCGCTTTCGAGAAAAAGGAGTTGCGCTATGACAACGTTCGCGACGTTATCGTCTATCTGGGTGCCGAGGAATATTATCCTGTCCTTCAGGAGCCTCGAGTAAATGTCGTAGGCCCTCTCCCCTCTTCCGGACTGCTCTATTACCATTGGAATAAGCGGCATGACTTGATTCTCCTTTCATTATCCCGCTGATTTGATTATATATGACGCTATGGCAAAGTAAAGCAAGACGCAAGCCGGTAAACAAGCGAATAACGAAGCGTCAGAACAAAGCAGGGGCACCCACGTCCGCCTAAGGCGGACGTGGGTCGCGCGAAGTTATGACGCTTCGTATAACAACTATCTCTTCTTGTCAAGCACGAGGTCAAACACCTTCTCCCTCTTAAGCCCGTCTTTCAAGACCAAAAGAGTGCCTTCCTTGGAAAGCCGCCCCTTTACATCTTCGGGCGTTTCGTTCCGCAGTCCCGCTATCTCCTCTATGGCGCCGTTGACCTCTTCGTCGGTTATCGTTATGCCTTCCTTATCCGCTATGGCATCAAGGATAAGGTCTCCCCTTGCCTCGATGTCGGCCATGCCCTCGTACTTGAGTTTGGTCTCCTCGCCCGAGATGTCCCTGTCGAGCGGATTCACGACGCCCATGCGCACGTTTTCCATCATTGAATTGACTATGCGGGAAAAGTACTTGTTGCGAAACGATTCCGGCACCTCGAACGAGTACGCCGGCAAAATCTTCTCCATGTAAACCTTTTTCCGCCTCTCCTTCTCGGCCTTTTCCTTATGCTTTTTTATCTCCTCCTTCAGGCGGTACTTGAGTTCCGCAACGGTCTCTATCCCGAAGTTCACGGCGAAGGCGTCGTTAAGTTCCGGCAACTTTTTCTGCTTTACGGCCTTTACCGTCACGTGGAAGATAACGTGCTTTCCGCTGACTTTCTTTTCATGATACCCTGGAGGGAATGTCTTTTTGAACTCGAATACGTCTCCGGCGCCCTTTCCGATTATGTTCTCCTCGAACTCCGGAAACACCGCGCCCTTCTCGATGACAAAGGCGTAGTTCTTCGCGTCCCACTTATCCATCTTCTCTCCGTCCACGGTGCAGTGAAAATCCACCGTAACCATGTCCTTTTGGCCGCACTTCTTTTCAACCGCCTCGTAATCGCAGTGCCTTTCCCTCAAGACGTCCAACTGGGTGTTTAGTTCCTCTTCGGTCGGCTCGGTCGGGTTCTTCGGTATATCCATGTCCATGTGCCCGATAATCTCGAATTTAGGCCTTACGTCCAGCGTCGCGGCATAGTAAAAGGAATCGCCTTCCTTAATCTTGCCCGGTTCCAGAGACGGGTACGAAACAGGCTTAAGACCTTTCTCTTGAAGGGCCTCCATATAGGTGTTCTCTATGAGGCCGGAGGCCACGCTTTCCTCTATGCTCTTGCCGAACTTCTGCTTTACGACGCTTTCGGGAACCTTGCCCTTCCTGAATCCCTCGACTTCGGAGTTCTGTTGGGCGTCTTGATAAGCGGCCTTCAAAGTCAAAGCCACCTCTTCCGCGGGAATCACTATACTTACCCTTTTTCTTGTCTCGCTTAAATCTTCCACGTTTATCTTCATCTTCATCTTTTTCCGTCACCTTTCTTTTATAATGCGGGTAATGGGGATTAGAGAAAAGGGAAAGAAGAAATACCTTTATCCCATGCCCTTTTCCCTTGTTCCCTGCCTTTTTTCCCTGTCTTTGGTGCGAGAGGGGGGACTCGAACCCCCATGGTTGCCCACCAGATCCTAAGTCTGGCGCGTCTGCCAATTCCGCCACCCTCGCGGAAAAACAACGGAAATAAACGCCGATTCCCCGGACGTTGCCCGATTTAATTAGGCATTATATACCTAATTCAAACCCCCGCGCAACAGTAAAAGCACGCAGGACTACCCCCACCCCGCCCTCTCCAGTAAAGGGGGATGGAATAAAGAAGAAGTCGAATTATAGCCTTGCCCCGCGTAAAAAACCGCTTCGCCGCGGAGCAGCCCCGCCATTTGACGGCAATCAGGCTCTATGCTACAAATACACACATGGAAAGAGCGGGAAAGACAAACGAAAAACAAGCGAAAGCGGAAATAGAAAAACTCCGGACCGAGATAAGCCTGCACAATTACCGCTACTACGTGCTCGACAGCCCTATCGTAAGCGACGCGGAATTCGACCGCCTCATGAGAAGGTTAGAGGAACTCGAAGGTCTCTTCCCGCGTCTCGTAACGCCGGACTCTCCCACTCAAAGGATAGGCGCCGGGCCCTTGAAGGAATTCGGAGAAGTCGCTCACACCGTGCCCATGCTCAGTCTCGCTAACGCCTTTTCCGGGGATGAGGTCCTTGCCTTCGATTTGAGGATAAAAAAAGACCTCGAAATAGGCAATGGCGTCGAATACGCGTTGGAGCCGAAAATGGACGGCCTTGCCGTCGAACTTATTTACGAGAACGGCGTGTTCGCGCAAGGCTCAACAAGGGGCGACGGATACAAGGGCGAGGACATAACTCAAAACTTGAGGACAATAAAGAGCATTCCCCTCCGGCTTGAGCCGCGCGCAAAGGGCGTTTCGGCGCCGAAAAGAGTCGAGGTCAGGGGCGAGGTCTACATCCCCCTCGAGGGATTTAAAAAACTCAACAAAGAAAGGGAAAAGAACGGCGAGCCGCTTTTCGCGAATCCGAGGAACGCGGCCGCAGGTTCTCTCCGGCAACTCGACCCTAAAATAACATCGATGCGTCCGCTCGATATATTCTGTTACGGCATAGGAGCGATAAGCGGAGTCTCTTTCAAAACGCATCTTGAAACGCTCGAATATCTCAAAAAACTCGGAATAAAGATAAACCCTCTTATCGAAACGGGACTTGGCGCGGCTTGCATAATAAAATACCATAAAAAAATCGAAGGGCTCAGGGAAAAGCTCGGCTACGAACTCGACGGCGTGGTAATAAAGATTAACGACCTGACTCTTCAGGAAAAACTGGGAACCGTCACGAGAAGCCCGAAATGGGCGATAGCGTATAAATTCGCCCCGAAACAGGAAACGACCGTCGTGAAAGACATAATAGTCGGCGTCGGAAGGACGGGCGCGTTGACCCCGGTCGCCGCGCTCGAACCGGTCGTTGTCGGAGGGGTTACGATAGAGAGGGCGACCCTTCACAACATGGACGAGGTGGAAAGAAAAGACGTAAGAATCGGGGATACGGTCATAGTCGAGAGGGCCGGAGACGTGATACCCGAAGTTTTTTCCGTGGTAAAAGAAAAAAGAAGCGGCGCGGAAAAACCTTTTTCCATGCCTTCGAAATGCCCCGAGTGCCTTGCGGGCGTCGAAAAAATAGGCGCCATACACTTTTGCACCGGCGGGCTTTCATGCCCGGCTCAGATAAAGGAAACCATAAGGCATTTCGCGAGCAAAAGGGCAATGGACATAGAAGGCCTCGGAACGCAACGCGTGGACGAGTTGGTGGAAAAGGGCCTCATAAAAGACGTCTCGGACATTTATAAACTGCATAAAAAGGCGCTCGCCGGACTTGAAGGCTGGGGCGAGAAATCCGCCGATAATCTCATGAACGCCGTGGAAAAGAGCAAGAAAACGACCTTCGAACGTTTCATCTACGCATTAGGCATAAGGGGCGTCGGGGAGCACATGGCAGGAGTCCTGGCGAGAAGGTTCGGCTCTTTGTCCGCCCTGATTGAGGCGGACAAAGAAACCCTTTTAAAAGTACGCGACATAGGGCCTGAGACGAGCGAGAGCATAGCGGACTTTTTCGCGGAAAAACACAACATAGACGTAATCGGGAAACTTAAGAACTCCGGCGTCGAATTTCCGGTAAAGGAAGCCGCAACGAGCGGCAGGTTCCCGGGCAAGACGTTTCTCTTTACGGGAAAACTCGCCTCTTTTACGAGGGAAGAGGCAAAGAGACTTATCGAGGCCGAAGGCGGCATCGCGGCGGCATCAATAAGCAAGAACGTGGACTACGTGGTGGCCGGAGAAGAAGCCGGCTCGAAATACGAAAAGGCCGAGAAACTCGGCCTAAAGATACTTTCGGAAGAGGAATTCAGGAAGTTGGTAGGAAAATAAGGCATTACACGTAGGGGTTCAAAATTTTGAACCCCTACTCCGCGACGAGCCTGTTCCTGCCTTGCTTCTTGGCCGCGTAAAGCCTCTCGTCCGCTTTCTTTAAAAGAAGCACGTGCGTTTTTCCGTCGTGCGGGAACGTGGAAACCCCGCCGCTTAAGGTAACCTTCCTGTTGGGCATGGGATGTTCCCCGATTTCCTTCACTATCCTGGAGGCGAAGGCTTTCGCGCCTTCCTTGCTTATCTCCGGCATGACAAGACAGAACTCTTCCCCTCCAAACCTTCCTACGGTATCCGAGAGGCGGGTGCTCTTCCTGAGCATCCTCGCGATCGTCTTGAGCACCTTATTCCCCTCGAGGTGCCCGTATGAATCGTTATAGGCCTTGAAATTGTCTATGTCGAACATTATGACGGCGAGCGGATTCTTATGCCTCGCGGCCCTCTGAAGTTCTTTCTGAAGCTGTTCCATCAGGTAGCGCTGGTTGGAGAGGCCCGTAAGGCCGTCGGTTATGCTCAAAAGCCTCGTTTCCTCGATGGCCTTGACCCTCTCTATGGTGAGGCCGGCGTATATGGTAAGAAGGGAAAAGAGCGAGATGTCCTCCGCCCTGAACTCTCTCCTCTTGAAATCGTTCACGTAGAGGATTCCGACTATCCTTCCCTCTACCGTAAGAGGCGCGGCAAGAAGCGACCTTATCCCTTCTTTCATGAGGAGCCGATTCACGTCGGCCGACTCCCTTATGTCCTTTATGTAAAGCGCCCCGTTGTGGTTAAGGATTCTGCTCGTAAGCCCGCCCTTTCTTATCTCCCACCTGTCGGCCTTCTTGAAGGAGGAACTCATCCCCTTGGACGCGACGAGCACCATGTCTTCCTTTTTTTCGTCAAAGAGCGCGATGGAACCGGCGGGAGTATTGGTGAGATTCGTGGCATACTCGACTATGGCGTACCCCGCGTCGTTCAGGCTGTTGATGCTCTCGACCACGAGGCCAAGATGATATAACGCCTCGTGCTCCTTCAATGTCCTCTCCCTGTCCTCGACCCTGCGCCTCCGTTCCTCGAAGAGTTGCCACATTATCTTGGCGGAAAGCCCTCCCATGAGTTCCGTATCGGGAAGCATGTTCATCCACAAATCCTCGGATACGCTTTTGGAGCCGGAGAGGTTTATGATGACGTCCACCTTTTCGTCGATAAACTTCCTGTAATCCGCGTTGGTCGGCACGTTCATCTCCGACGCCAGCGCGAGGCCGGGCGCCGAGGTATCCCTGTCCGTTGCCCACGCAATCTCGACCGAAGGGTTTTCTCTGAACAGATTCAAAATTGCGGTGCCGCCCTTGCCGCACCCGACAATGCCTATCTTGAGTTTCTTTTCTTCGGAAGCAAACGCGGACGACTCCGTCGGAGGCATGACGCCCATGCCTATGGCGGTGCTTATCGCGGAAGCCCTGTTCGTGACGTTCAGTTTGTGGAGGATATTATTTATGTGATACTTGGCCGTCCATTTGGACTTGCCGAGGATTAGCGCTATCTCGTCCGTGGTCTTGCCTTCCTGAACCCAGCGCAAAACCTCTATCTCTTTGGCTGAAAGAGCCTTGGATGCCTGTCCCTGTCCCGACTTCGCATGGGTAGCGCGCGCGTTGGCGGCCCCGGCCTTTTTCTTCTTTGCCATCCATTCCCCCGTTGAAACGCCCGACATTAAAAGCCACTAACTTTATTACAAACAAATGATAAATTTCAACTGCCCGTTCGGGCAGTATGACATATTGGTTATCCGTCAAGAAAACCTGCCCCGAATGCCTGCGCGCGACCTTGGTTCGCCGTAAGAATCCGGCATTGGAGCGGCCGCGTAAACCGCTTCCCGCAACCATGCCGGCGTCAATGTCCGCTCCCTGTCCTCGACCCTGCGCCTCCGCCTCCGTTCCTCGAAAAGCTGCCACATTATCCTGGCGGAAAGCCCTCCCATGAGTTCCGTATCAAAAGGAATGAGTCTCCTCAAATCCTCGGATACGCTTTTAGAGCCGGAGAGGTTTATGATGACGTCCACCTTTTTGCCGAGAAACTTCCTGTAATCCGCGGCCGTCGGCACGTTCATTTCCGTCGCAACGGCGAGACCCGGCGCCGAGGCATCCCTGTCCGTTGCCCACGCAATCTCGACCAAAGGGTTTTCTTTGAACAGATTCAAAATGGCGGTGCCGCCCTTGCCGCACCCGACAATGCCTATCCTGAGTTTCTTTTCTTCGGGAACGTAACCGGGCGGCCTTGTCGGAGGCATGACGCCCATGCCTATGGCGGCGTTTACGGCGGAAGCCCTGTTCGTGACGTTAAATTTGCGGAAGATGTGTTTTATGTGATACTTGACCGTCCATTTGGACTTGCCGAGGATTGCCGCTATCTCGTCGTTTGTCTTGCCTTCCTGAACCAGACGCAATATCTCTGTCTCTTTGGCTGAAAGAGTCTTGGCTTTCGACTCACCCTTTGTCCGCTCCGCCTGAGACGGATGGAGAATACCCCGCGCCTTTTTCTCCTTTGTCATCCCTGCCTCCGCGAAATATTCGAGATTGGAATCAGCCGGCTTTATTATAAGCGGGCGATAAATTCCGACTGCTCGTTCGAGCAGGGCGGCATATCGGTTGCCGGTTATCGGTTAAAGACCGTCATTGCGAACCCTTCGGCTTCGCTCAGGACAGGCTCCGTGAAGCAATCTCATAATCGTAAAAACGAGATTGCTTCGGGATAAAGCCCCCTCGCAATGACAAACCGTCCGCCGGCAAACACCTACCTCGAATGCCTGTCCGCGACCTTGGTCGCGCCGTAAGAGTCCGGCTTCGTGACGGCCGCGTAGCCGCTTCCCGTAACCATGCCGACGATCTCTTTTATTATGTCTCTGGTGTCGCCGTTCGCGCCGACGTCAAGGTGTATCTCGACAGGCAAAGCCTTGTAGCCGTTTTCCTGAAATTTCTCCCCTAAAAAAGAGGCGAGCTCTATGCTCATCGTCGCCTCGTAAAATATCCTCTGGCGCATGCTCTCCATTTTTTTATGCCTGAGCTTGCGGTAAAAATACCTGCCGCCGTGCCCGAGCCTGTGGACCACGACGGCGGAAACGAAAAGCGTTTCCTTGCCTATGAAAGAATCGGTTCCTATTATGAGGTGATAGGCGTTGTCAGCCATCTCGCCGACATACTCGACGAGCTTCGAAAACATCTCCCCTGAGGAAACTTTCCCGAAGGTAGGGCTTACAAACTCCGCCGACTCCAAACTGTTAGGTTCTCCATCCGGCATATACGTTTATTCTATAACGGAAGCGTCCCTGAAAGCAAGGAAATTCCCCAAAAAAAAGGCCTTTTTATCTTTGGTGAAATTATCCGTAAAATCAAGATGTTACGGATAATTTTTTTGTGGCAACAGCGCCTTTTTTATGTTAGTATCATACGATTAAAATCGCGGAGGAAGGCGAAACCGATGAAAAAGGACGAGACAAAAGAAACCCCGGAAGAAACCAAAGGAACCCCGGTAAAAGAAGATTCGTCTTACGACGAAGATTCCATAAAGGTTTTGGGAGGTCTCGAAGCCGTAAGAAAAAGGCCCGCCATGTACATAGGCTCGACCGGAACCGCCGGGCTCCACCACCTCGTTTACGAGGTCGTCGACAACTCGGTTGACGAGGCGCTCGCGGGTTTCTGTAAAAACATAGACGTCTATGTCCAGGCCGACGGCTCGGTTACCGTTATTGACGACGGAAGAGGCATACCGGTAAAACTCCATCAGGCGAAGAACAAGCCGACGGTCGAGGTTGTGCTTACCGAACTCCACGCCGGAGGAAAATTCGAGCAAAAGGCGTACAGGGTTTCGGGAGGGCTTCACGGGGTCGGCGTTACGGTCGTCAACTTCCTTTCCGAATGGCTTAATGTGGAGATAAAAAGAGACGGCTCTGTTTACGAACAGCGCTACGAGCGCGGCAAACCGGTCTATCCCATTAAAACAATCGGGAAGTCCGTGAAGACCGGAACCAAGATAACCTTCAAGCCGGACTCCGAGATATTCGAAACCGTTGAATTCAGTTTCGACACCTTGAGCCAGAGGCTCCGCGAACTTTCCTTCTTAAACGGCGGGCTCAGGATAAACATCACAGACGAACGCAGCGGCAAGGCGCACGAGTTCCAGTATAAGGGCGGCATAGTGAGCTTCGTCGAGCATCTCGGCAAGACCAAAGACCCCATACACCCGAAGGTCATCTATTTCAGCGGCGAAAAAAACGAGGTGCAGGCCGAGGTGGCGCTGCAATGGAACGATTCTTACTCCGAGAACATCTTCGCCTACGCCAATAACATAAACACCACCGAGGGCGGAACGCATCTTACCGGCTTCAAATCCGCGCTCACGAGGACCATAAACAGCTACGCCGCGGAAAAAAACCTCATAAAAGACCTGAAAGAGACGCTTCAGGGCGAAGACGTGCGCGAGGGGCTCACGGCGGTGGTAAGCGTCAAGCTTCCGAACCCCCAGTTCGAAGGGCAGACGAAGACCAAGCTCGGAAACTCCGAGGTAGAGGGCTTCGTAAAGGCCATAGTGAACGAAAAACTCGCCGAATTCCTCGAAGAAAACCCCTCTGTCGCCAAAAAGATAGTGAATAAGGCCGTCGAGGGCGCGAGGGCGCGAGATGCCGCGAGAAAGGCCAAGGAACTCGTAAGGAGGAAGGGCGCGCTTGACTCGGCCTCGCTCCCCGGCAAACTCGCCGACTGTCAGGAAACGAACCCCATCTTGAGCGAGATATTCATAGTCGAGGGAGACTCGGCCGGAGGCTCCGCCAAGCAGGGCAGGGACAGGAGATTCCAGGCCATACTGCCTCTTCGGGGAAAGATCTTGAACGTCGAAAAGGCGCGTTTCGACAAGATGATATCTAACGAGGAGATACGCACCTTGGTGGCGGCCTTGGGCTGCGGCCTCGGAAAAGAAGACCAAAATCCCGACAAGCTCCGCTACCACAAGATAATCATAATGACGGACGCGGACGTGGACGGAAGCCACATAAGAACGCTTCTCCTCACGTTTTTCTACCGTCAGATGGCGTTCCTCGGAGAAAGGGGCTACCTCTACATAGCCCAGCCCCCGCTCTACAAGATAAAGAAGGGCAAAGAAGAGCGCTACATAAAAGACGAAGCGGCGCTCGACGAATTCATACTCGAATCCCTGAAGGACGGCATCACCGTGTCCTCCAAAGGCAAGGGAGCGCCCCTTAAAGGCGAAGGCCTCATAAAGACGCTCCGCAAGGTCGCGCGCTTCCAGAGGCGCGTTGAGAGGGCTTCGCGGCGCGGCAAGGATAAATTCGTCCTCACGGCCCTCGCCCTCGAAGAAAACTTCGACGCGGAAACGCTCGGAAACGAAAAGGATATGAAACGCCTCTTCGACAACCTTAAAACCTACTTGATGGCGTTCCACCCCGAAATTACCCCTGTCGAGTTCTCGACGGAAAAGAACGCCGAACACGGCAGGCACGCGATAAAATGCCTGTCCAGAAAAAACAGCTCGCCCTTTACCACCGTCATAGACCACGATTTCCTGGCCTCGCCCGAATTCAAAGAACTCAGAAACCTCGGACGCGAATTGAGTTCGCTCGGACAGCCGCCGTTTAAGATAATCTCATCCGGCGAGGAGCGCGAAGTAAAAACCTTCGAAGAACTCGCGGAGAACGTGCTTGAGATGGGCAAAAAAGGCATCTCCGTGCAGAGGTATAAAGGATTGGGAGAAATGAACCCGGGTCAACTGTGGGAAACGACCATGGACCCTGAAAAGCGGATGCTGCTTCAGGTAAAGGTGGAAGACATAGTCGAGGCCGACGGCATATTCACCATGCTCATGGGAGACCAGGTCGAGCCGAGGCGACAATTCATAGAAAGGAACGCCCTCGAGGTCTCGAACCTCGACGTTTAAGGACCTCAGATGAGAAGCACATCCCAAAAAATAGGCATATACATAGACGCCGTCAATATCGCGCGTAACGGCGGGTTCGGCATGAGGTTCGACATCCTCCGCGACTTCGCCTGCAGAGACGGCGGGGAGCCTGTCCGGCTCAACGCATACGTGGCGCACGACGAAGAAAAGGCCAAAACCGACAAAGAATACAAGGAAAAGACCCTCAACTTTTACGCCGCGTTAAGGGACTTCGGATACAAAGTCATAGAAAAACCGGTAATGTGGTACGTGGACGAAACCGGTTCCCGGTACGGCAAGGCCAACGCGGACCTCGACATGGCCGTGGACGCGCTCTTACAATCCGAAAACCTCGACAAGGTGCTCTTCGCCACCGGAGACGGGGATTTCGTGCAGGTCGTAAAGGCGCTCCAAAACAAGGGTTGCAGGGTCGAAGCGGTGGCGTTCCAGAACATATCCAGCAACCTCAAAAGAGAGGTGGACCTCTTCATGTCCGGCTACCTCATACCGAACCTCCTCCCGCTGGATAACCCCGAAAACACGAAATGGGGAGAGCCCGGCTCCAAGGTGCGCGGCATATGCTACAACTTCAATCACACGAAGAACTACGGGTTCGTGAGGTTTCTCCGCCACATAGGTCCGGGACTCTGGATTACCGACACGCGGCAGAGCGAATCGCCTTACAACACCGCCTTTGTCCACGAATCGGACTTCGGTTCGCAGGGCATCGTAAACCAGCTCCCGAACAGGGACTTTATCTTCGAATTCGACATCTCAAAAGGCGAGAAGGGACTTCAGGCGAAACACATCACGAGGGTCTACCCTTCGTAGCTCAGGGCTTATGATGAATTTTCTCACCTTATTTCCTCCCCACTTGTTGGGGAGGGCAGGGTGGGGCAGCCCTGATATAAATATATATTCCCTTTTGTATCAGCCCTTCCGCCTCAGGCGGAGGGCTGAGTTACGCAAGAAAACAGGCAGGCCGCGGTTTACCCCTGCCTCTTGCCTAACGCCACGGCGAGCAACGCCCCTATGAGATACAACCCCAGCATCGGAAGCCCGAGGAGAAGCTGGCTCACCACGTCCGGCGGCGTCAATACGGCGGCAACTATGAATATCGCGACTATCGCGTATCTCCAGTACGCGATATAAGTCTTTCCGCTTACTATGCCCAGCTTTGCCGTAACAGCCATTACAAGAGGCAACTGGAATACGGCTCCGAAAACCACGAGAAACATGGCGGCCGTGGAAAAATACTCTCCCATGGATATGAAAGGTTTGAGTTCGGGGGCGGAGAAACTCAAGAGGTATTTAAAGGCAACCGGAAAAACGAAAACATAAGCAAAGACGGCGCCCGAAAGGAAAAGCAGGGTCGAGACGAATACGACGGGGAAAAACCACTTCTTTTCCTCCTCGTAAAGGGCCGGAGCCACGAAGCCCCATGCCTGAAAAAGCACGTAAGGGCTCGCCAGCAATACGGCGGAATACAACCCCACCTTAAGGTAGGTAAAAAACGGCTCGCTCACGGACGTGAACGCCATGAACCTCGCGTTCGAAGGAAGCGCCTCTATAAGAGGCCTCGTGAGAATTTCCATCAAGACGTCCGAATACCAATAGGTCGCCGCGAAGGCGGCCGTAACCGCTATCGCGGACCTTACAAGCCTCTGCCTGAGTTCTTTCAAATGACCCGTAAGGGCCATGTGCTCGCTCATCGAAAACTACTCTTTCTTTTCTTTTTGAACGACCGTATCCTGCACTTCCCTCATGGCTTTTCTGAGCTCGGCGAAGACCTTGCCCAATGTCTTCGCGATCTCCGGCAACTTGTCGGGACCTATGAAAATAAGGGCCAGAACCGCCACGAGAATTAATTCGCCGAAACCTATGCCGAACATGATTTCATGCCTTTCCTGCCGTCGAGCCGGAAATAAACCTCGCGAAAGGTAATTTCCGCGCGACAGAGACTCTTTAACGGCTTGATTATAGCACGGCTTTTTGAAAGATTTCAGAATTTTTTCCGTCAAACGCGCATGCTTGAGATTGACGCGCCTTGACAAAAATGATAGATTTCAAATATGCACTGCCCCGCGAACCACGGAAAAAATTCCCTCCTGAAAGGCGCGCTCTGCGTTTACTGCGGAAGTCCGGTTAAAAAGAAATGCCGCGTCAAAACCGGGAAACTTCCGTTTTGCGAAAGCTCATGCGAAACGTTTTACTCCGTAAGAAAAGCCGTTGAAAATCTCTTTATCCGCCTCAAGACCAAAAACGCGGCCCCTTCGCTCGGAAGGGCCCTGGAGAAATCTCTTTTCTTTCTCTTTAAAGAAAGAAACATAAAGCCATCCGCCTCGCGACGGCACGGGTTTGTCGCGAACCTCTGCGTAAGCGCGTTCTTGGCCGAGACAAGGATGAAAACATCGGCCAATGGTTTTCTTGCCGCCATAAGACCCTCTCGCGTCGCGAAACATCTTCTGGATTCGGCATCCGAACGCCTTACGCGTCTCTGTTCATATTCCGCTTACGCGATAAGGAGGCTCGCCAAGACAACCTTTGCCGCGATACGGCTTTCCCCGGTTATTTCCTTTGCGCTCGTTATTCTTATAATGTCCGGCGTCGCTCGTTCGGCAGGGTCTTTACTGTCTTTTCTTTACCTTTTAAGGAACGATTCGTTTTATCTGGCCTCCAAAACCTCTAAACTTTTCAAAAAGACATGGCTAAGGCTCGCCCCGTTCGCGCGCGACGTGATAAGACCCCTCCCTTTAAGAACAGGATTTTATCTGAGCGTGGCGGCAATAGGCTCGATAGGCCTCCGCGAAAATCTGAGAAACGGCTATTACGACATATTCTCTGACATTGAAAAACCGGAGATTATTTCAAGCCGCGAAAACACCGTGGCGGCTCTGCCTGAAAAAACCTACGAAACAGTGCCAATGGACTCCGTAATCGAAACCGAGCCTGCCCCGGCAAAAGACCTTGAAACGCGCTCTATTCCAAAGCCGGAAGAAAAACCCCGTATTCCGATAAAGGTAGCGGCCTTGATTAAAGAAATACCAATCAACAAAAAACAACGTAAGGAAACGGCCTTTATAAAATTACGGCCTCCAAAGCCTTTGATAATGCCCCCGCCCGCTCCCGCGCCGCCGGACATAACAAGGGGAGGAACGGAAAAGAAAGAGCTCTGCCTCACGTTCGACGGCGGGTCAGAGGCCTTTGACTCTGCCCTCATACTCGACACATTGAGAAAGCGCGGCATACGCACGACCATATTCCTTACGGGCGGATTCATTCAAAAATTCCCGGACATCGTAAGGACGATTGCCGCGGACGGCCACGAGGTCGGCAACCACACGTTAAGCCACCCTCACCTCACGACCTTCGAGCGGAACCGCCGCCACTCGACTCTTCCCGGGGTTACGAAGGAATTCCTCCTCAGGGAACTCATGACAACCGAAAGGCTTTTCAAAGAAACCACGGGACGCGACATGGCGCGGCTCTGGAGGGCGCCTTACGGAGAGGTGAACGAAGACATCCGCGCGTGGGCCTTTGAAAAAGGCTACGCGCACGTAGGCTGGACAACCGACTACGCGTTGCGGGAAAGCCTCGACACGTTGGATTGGGTGAAAGACGCCTCGTCCAAACACTACCGCACTGCCGGGGAAATAAAAGAAAGGGTGCTCGGTTTCGGCAAAAATTCAAACGGACTTAACGGCGGCATAGCGCTCATGCACCTCTCAACCGACAGGGCGGAAGACAAACTCTCTTCAATCCTCGGCGAACTAATTGACGAACTCGAAAGACGCGGCTACGAATTCGTAAAGGCATCAACGATAATGGAAGGCAACGCCGATATGGCGAAGTTTATGGCCAAGATGAAAGAGGCCGATACCGGACAAACGGCGCTTAAACCCGTCGCCATGCAAGAAAGGCGCGACGCGATAAGATAGCTACGCTTCTTTCCCCGCTCTCATCAACTCACCCTTGTCTTCCCTCGAAAATAAAAGAAGCGCCATGCCCAGAACGAGCATCGCGGAGCCGATTCCTATGAACCATATGCCGGGGTCTTTGTTTACGCTTACTACGACGTAAGGGCTCGTCACGAATCCGTTGAGAGTTATAACAGTTCCTCCGACCTTAAGAGTGGCGCCCTGCCCTCTCAAACTTAAAAACCCGCGCTCTCCAATCCCGGACAATATCTCGACGTAAGGGTTATTGTAAGAAGACGACGCCGAATAAGGACTGCCTTCGTCGTCGAGCGCGAAGTCGGGATACACGTTTCCGAGTATAAACTTTTTGCCCCCGCCTGAGACGGACGAGGCAAACGCCTTTCCGAACTCCGCCTCGATTTCGCCTCCTTCGACAGCGAGCCTGAGCCCTGTTATCGTATCGCCGTTATCGGCATGATAAAAGGCCATGCCTTTGTAGAAGAGCGGCGAGTTCATCATCGCGTCGCCGCTCTTTTTTTCCTCTCCGTCCTCGAAAACGGTTATGGAGGTCTTCAAAAAGTCCGGCCTGCCTGTCTTATCATTTTTTACTTCCGTGTTGTTAAGCCTTATCGATATTCCTTCGGCGGCCTGAATCGCCGCTGTCTCGCCTTTCACTATAACGTTCCCGTAAGAGCGGAACCCCGAAACGCTTCCCGTAAAATGCCCCAAGAGGGCTACCAAAAAACCGGCGTGCGCGAGTTGCGGCAAAAACGACCTCCATGGCCTTTTCATTTTTATTATCGAATAAAGCCTGTCGAATGTGCAAACGAATGTGTTTATCGCGAAAAGGCCGACGAGCGCGATGAGGATATATATCCAGAACGTGAGACCTATATATCGCGTCCCTTCGCTGACAAGCCACGGAAGAAGTATCATCGAGTCCAGCTCGCGGTAAAACTCAGGATTCGCCATCACGAAAAAAGAACCCGTTCCCGCGACCGCGGCTATGAGGACCGAAAGCACGACGGTAAGGCCGGTCGAAGAAAAAAATTCGTAAAGGCGTTTCATGGATTGTGCCTATAACCCCCGCTAATTTTCTACCACGGCAATAAGGGACTGTCAACTTGACAGACCTCGACGGCATCATATAAACTCAACCATGCATAAATTCAGAACCTATTTTCTCTCGACCCGTCCTCAATTTTTCCCGGCCGTGATGCTGCCCGTAACAATCGGCACGGCTTACGCGTTATATAAAGGCGCCGCGTTCGACGTCACGGCTTTCTTCCTCGCCATTATAGCGGGAGTACTCTGCCACGGCGGCATGAACGCGTTAAATGACTACTTCGACAGCCTGAGCAAAGCCGACGAAATGAACCTCACCCCCCTAACCCCTTTTACCGGCGGAAGCAGGATGATACAAAAAGGGCTCATGAACCGGGGCGAAACCCTTTTGCTTTCCCTCATTTTGCTTTTTGCGGGAAGCGCCATAGGCCTTTATCTCGTCTGGCTCAAAGGGACTTTCATTCTTATGCTCGGCGTTTCGGGACTTTTAACCGGCGCCCTCTACTCCGCTCCGCCCGTATTCCTCGCGAGCCGAGGGCTCGGAGAAATAACCGTATTCCTGAACTTCGGCCTTCTCACTCTAAGCGGAGCTTACTTTTTACAGGCCGGAAACATAACGCTTGACGCGATGATTGTTTCCCTTCCCATAGGTTTTCTCATAGCCGCGATACTTTACGCGAACGAGTTCCCTGACTACGAATCCGACAAGGCATCCGGAAAAAGAAATCTCGTCGTGAGGCTCGCTCCGAAGAAGGCAAGTTACGGCTTGTTAATCATAGGCGCCATGGCTTACTTGAGCGTAATTATTCCGGTCGTTACCGGATACCTTCCCTTGCGATTCCTCGCCGGAATCGTCTCGCTTCCTTTTTTTCTTAAGGCGTCTTTGGACGTCATGCGTTTTTACGAAATCCCCGATTCCATGAAAAAGCCGATTAAACTCGTAATCCTCTCCCACGCGCTCACCGGCGCGGCGATTACCATAGCGTTCCTCCTGCCTTAATAAAAATCCTGTTATAAATCAACAGACCTCCGCGAGAGGGTGCAGGGCTCAGCCCTGCAATCTGCGTCCTTGACGCAACGAGGAATCATCCGTTATATTATGCCGATGCCCGAACCTTTTGAAAAAACCGCGCCCCCTGACAAAATCGGCAAAATTGACAAGAAACGCGTGGCTGCGTGGGCGCTTTACGATTTCGCGAACTCGGTTTATCCCGCTGTCGTAACGACAACTGTCTTCAGCGTCTATTACGTAGGGCACGTGGTCGGAAACTCCGAAGGGCTCGGGGATCTTTGGTGGGGCAGGGCGATTTCGGTTTCCATGCTCTTCGTGGCGCTCTCCTCGCCCATTCTCGGAGCCGCGGCGGACGCGGCGGGGGCGAGGAAAAAACTCCTTTTTTTCTTCACCTCCCTCTGCGTAATCAGCGTAGCCTTGCTTACGACCGTGAAAGAAGGGATGGTATTTCGGGGTTTCGCTCTCGCGGTTCTCGCCAATGTCGGATTTGAGGCCGCGCTCGTTTATTATAACGCCTATCTGCCGGACATCGCGCCGCGCGAAAAACGCGGACTCGTATCGGGCATGGGTTTCGCGACAGGATACGCCGGCTCCGTGGCCGGGCTTCTCGTGGCCTTGCCTCTCGTGTCTAAAGGAGAGTTGGAACTTGTCTGGCTTTCGGTCTCGATTTTCTTCGCGATATTTTCGATACCGGCATTCGCGTATCTCCCCCCGGACAGGCCCGGAACCAAGGGTTTTATCGCGGCCTCGTGGGACGGCGCGTCTCACATCAGGCGGCTTATAAAAGACGTCATGGGGAGAAAAGACTTAAAGCGGTTTTTGCTTTCCTATTTCGTCTACATAGACGGAGTGAACACAATCATATACTTCGCGGCCATATTCGCCGCGACGACCCTGGGCTTCAACAACATGGAACTCATATACCTTTTCCTCATGGTTCAGGTATCGGCCCTTGCCGGAGCCATACTGCTCGCGAAACCAACGGACACGCGGGGGCCGAAGGCCGTGATAACCGCTACCCTCATACTCTGGTTCGGCGTCGCGGTTATGGCGGCTTACGTCGAATCAAAGGCGGGGTTCTTCGCGATATCGATGATCGCAGGATTGGGGCTCGGGACGGTGCAATCGGCGAGCAGGGCGCTTATGTCGGAACTAATCCCCAAAGGCAAGGAAGCCGAGATGTTCGGCTTCTACGCGTTTTGCGGAAAGAGTTCTTCGGTTGTCGGGCCGCTCGTCTTCGGGCTCGTGTCGTATCTTTCAAGAGGCAACCAGAGGGCCGCGATATTAGTCATCGCGGCGTTTTTCCCGATAGGGTTTTTTCTTCTTCGGCGGGTGAAGGTTCAAACGGAGTCCTGCGGACAACAAAATGAATAAATAAGCCTCTGTGGTACGCATCTTTCTCCTCCCCTTTACAAGGGGAGGCCGGGCGGGGTAAAAAAAAGATTAAAGACAACCTCCCCCAGCCCCTCCTTGGTAAGGAGGGGAGTTAAAGAGGCAAATTCGGGGTACCCGCGACCCATGCTTCTCACATGGGTGCCCGCATGGGTGCAGGGCTCAGCCCTGCGTCTCCCCTCCCACTACTATCTCTGGAATACGAAGAGTCGGCTGCGCGTCGGCCACGGGCACGCCCTGCCCGTCCTTGCCGCAGGTGCCTATGCCGAAGCCCAAGTCGCTCGACACCATGTCTATGGTCTTCAAAACCTCGGGGCCGTTGCCGGTAAGGGTCGCGCCGCGCACCGGCTCGCAGACCTTGCCGTTTTCTATCATGTAGCCTTCCGACACCTCGAACACGAAATCCCCGTTAACGGTATTCACCTGCCCGCCTCCCATCTTCTTCACGAAGAGACCTTTTTTAACGCCCTTCACAACGTCCCCGGGCGAACCGTCTCCCGGCGCTATCATGGTATTGGTCATGCGAGGTATGGGACGATGGCGGTAAGACTCGCGTCTTCCGTTGCCGGTTGATTTTTTCCCTTCTTTCATGGCGGTAAGCCTGTCGAACATATAACCCTTGAGAACGCCTTCTTGAACGAGGACCGTTCGTTGCGTCGGGCTGCCCTCGCCGTCGAAGAAAGACGAACCACGTTTATTCGGTATGGTGCCGTCGTCTATGACCGTTATGAGAGGAGACGCGACGACCGTGCCGAGTTTCCCCGAATAGACCGAGAGTTTTTCTCCCGCAAGGTCGGCCTCGAGCCCGTGCCCGACCGCCTCGTGTATCATCGTGCCTCCGGCCGAACTCGAAAGCACGACCGGCATCTTCCCCGCGGGGGCCTTCCTCGCGGTAAGCATCATAACGGCGAGTTTCCCGGCTTTTTCGGCTATGAGCTCGGGAGGGGTTTCGTCGAACATCTCAAGACCCAAAACTCCTCCTGCGGGTTCGTAGCCCGTCTGTATGACCGAATCTTTCGCCGCCACCACGAAACAGAAATATATGAGATAGTTAAGCTCCTCCTCGACCCACTCGCCGAGGGAATTCACTATCGCCACCCTTTTTTGGCTGTCGCCGTACGCTACCTTTACCTGCTTTACGACATTACTGACGCCTCTGCCCGCGATATTGCCCCTCTTCACGAGTTCTATCTTGGTCTGAAGAGGAATGTCAATCGCCTTTTTCTTTATCGAAAAACCCGGAGCAACGTCTTTTCTCGCGAGCGATATGTCCTTTTCGAAAGAGCCCCTGCCGGCCGCGTTAGCCGCCACCGAGGCCGCGGACAAAAGCCCCTCTTCCGTAACATCGTTCGTATAGACGTAATAGGTCTTATAGTCCTTTATGACCCTTATGCCGCATCCGGCGTCCCTGCCCGAGACGACCTTCTCAATCCTGTCCTCCTCGCATGAGATGGAAGTCGAAGAAACGTCCTCCGTATATATGTCGCAGAACTCTCCGCCGCGGGACAGGGCCTTCTTTATAATCTTGAACGGGTCAAAGCCTTTTACTATACTCATCATGTCCTCCTTGACGTGTTGACTATAACATTGCGAAAAAAAAGCGTCAAGGTCAAGGACTCAGCCCTTGTTGCCACGAGTCTCCTTTTTATAGTATCATTTACTCATGGACCTCTTTGAAAAGAAAACGCCTAAGGCGGCCGGGGTCCCCGCGGGAAGCGCGGGTCACGCCCCTTTGGCCGAAAGGATGCGGCCGGACGATATTAGCGGCTTCGCCGGGCAAGGGCATCTTTTGGGGGAGGGAAAATTCTTAAGGAATATTCTCCTTCGCGGAGAACTGCCCTCGCTGATACTCTGGGGGCCTCCGGGGTGCGGAAAAACCACCCTCGCGCGCATAATGGCGAAAAAGGCAAACGCCGAATTCGTCTCCTTCTCGGCCGTGCTTTCGGGGGTAAAAGAGATAAGGGAGGTCGTGAGTAAAGCCAAAGAGGCTCAATATCGCGGCAAAAAAACGATTCTCTTCGTTGACGAAATCCATCGCTTCAACAAATCCCAGCAAGACGCGTTTTTGCACAGCGTGGAGGACGGCACCATAACCCTCATCGGAGCCACCACAGAAAATCCCTCCTTCGAGGTGAACGCGCCTTTACTGTCGAGATGCAAGGTGCTGACATTGAAGGGGCTCGCGAAGGAGGATATCAAGCAAACGCTAAGGCGCGCCGCGGCCGACGCGGAGAAAGGCCTCGGAAGCCTCAATGCCGAAGCAAACGACGACGCGCTCGATTTTATCTCTGAATTTTCCCACGGCGACATGAGGGAAGCGCTTAACTCCCTTGAGGCCGCCTGCATGATAACCTTTCCGGATAAAGACGGAAAAAGGCGCATCACCGTCGAAGCCGCGAAAGAGGCCATGCAGAGAAAATCCCTCCTCTACGATAAGTCCGGCGAGGAGCACTATAACGTGGTATCGGCCTTCATAAAGAGCATGCGCGGGAGCGACCCCGACGCCGCTCTTTACTGGCTTGCGCGCATGGTCGAGGCAGGGGAAGACCCGCTCTTCATAGCCCGGCGCATGGTGATATTCGCGTCCGAAGACATCGGAAACGCCGACCCCGCGGCCCTTACCCTCGCCCTCTCGATAAAGGACGCCGTTCTTTTCGTGGGCATGCCCGAGGGCTGGATACCCTTGGCGCACGGAGTAACGTATCTCTCGACAGCGCCTAAATCCAACGCCTCTTACACGGCGTATCTCGAGGCCAAAGAGGACGTCAACGAAAAAGGCGCCCTGCCGGTGCCCCTTCACTTGAGAAACGCGCCGACAAGCCTCATGAAAGACCTCGGCTACGGCAAGGACTATAAATACCCTCATAACTATAAAGACGCGAAGGCCGAGCAGGATTATCTTCCGGAAGTTCTCAAAGGCAAGAAATACTACACCCCGCCTGAAAAGAAAAAAGACAAGTAACTCCTCTAAAAATACCGGCAATTGCCCGGCGTATTACGTCAACCCTGCCTAACTTTAGGGTTGACAATCAAGGCCGCGGCATGTTATCCGTATTAGCCATGCGCGGGTTTCTCGAAGACATAGGAAAAAAGGCCCTTTCGGGCGAAGGCCTCAAAAAAGACGAAGCCAAAAGGTTTTCCGAAATCCTTGAAACCGAAATATTCGACGTCCTCCCGATAACCAAAAAAATCAGGGAGCGTTTCAAGGGAGTCGAGATAAACCTCTGCGGCATAGTGAACGCCAAGAGCGGCCTCTGCAAAGAGGACTGCTCTTTCTGCTCTCAGTCCGTAAAATACCCGACCGGCGTCAAAGAATACCCCATGGTCGAGCCTTCGGTTATCGTGGAGAGCGCGCTCAATGCCGAAAAAATCGGCGCGAGGGAATTTTCCATAGTAACGAGCGGCGCCAAGGTATCGGGCGATAAGGACGTCGAAAAGCTCACGCAAGCGCTCGAAGGCATGAAGGATAAAACGAATCTCGAAACCTGCGCCTCTCTGGGCATGCTCGACGCGAAAACTCTTAAATCCTTAAAAGACGCCGGTCTTCACAGCTACCATCATAACCTCGAAACATCCGGGAGTTTTTTCCCCTCCGTCTGCACTACTCACGAATACGAAGAGGACGTGGACACAATACGCAGGGCAAAGGCGCTCGGCCTTTACGTCTGCTCGGGCGGCATATTCGGCCTCGGAGAATCGTGGGAAGACAGGGTGGAACTCGCGGAAACGCTTCGAACCCTCGACGTTGACTGCGTGCCCATAAACTTCCTGAACCCCCGTCCGGGAACGCCCCTTGAAGGCGCGAAAAACCTAACGCCTCTTGAGTGCCTTAAGATAATAGCCCTGATAAGACTCATGCTCCCCACGAAAGACATAATCGTTTGCGGCGGACGGGAGTTTAACCTCCGCTCGCTTCAGAGCCTCATATTCGCGGCCGGCGCCAACGGCATGATGGTCGGCAACTACCTGACCACAAAAGGACGCGACCCGGAAGAAGACCTCCGCATGATACGCGACCTGGGACTCAGGCCGAGGCGTTAGACGGCATCCTCTCATGAAAAACCTAATCGAAAAAACCCTCCTCGAACTTGAAGCCAAAGGGCTTAAACGCTCTCTCACCATAGTGGAAAGCGCCACAGGGCCGCGCGTCACCATAGAAGGCAAAGACACGCTTCTCATGTGCTCGAACGATTACCTGTCCCTCGCCAATCACCCTCTGGTAAAAGAGGCCGCGATAAAGGCAATCGAAAAATACGGGGTCGGGTCCGGCGCGTCCCGCCTCACCTCCGGCACAATGACGCCGCATATCGAACTTGAAGAAAAGATAAAAGAATTCAAGAAGACCGAAGCCGCGCTCGTGTTTAATTCCGGCTATAACGCCAATACCGGCTTAATCCCCTCCCTCATCGCGAAGCACGGATATGTTTTTTCGGACAAACTCAACCATGCCTCCATCACGGACGGATGCCTCTTGAGCAGGGCGACGCTCAAACGTTACCCTCACTCGGACGCGCGCGCCCTCGAAAAACTCCTTAGAGAGGCCGGCAACGCCGACAAACTCATCGTGACCGACGGGGTCTTCAGCATGAACGGAGATATCGCGCCGCTTCGCGAGATAACCCGACTCGCTGACAAATACAACGCGACCCTTCTCGTTGACGACGCGCACGGAGCGGGCGTTTTGGGCAAAAACGGAAGAGGAAGCCTCGAACACTTGGGCATAAAAAACCCTTTTGTCATACAGATGGGAACGCTCGGGAAAGCAATGGGCACGTTCGGGGCCTACGTAGCGGGAAGCAAAAAACTCAAAGAACTTCTCATAAACAAAATGAGGCCTTTCATATACACGACCTCCCTTCCCCCCGCGATATGCGCCGCCGGAATTGCGGCGATAGACGTAATGCGAAACGAGCCGTGGAGGAGAAAAAAAGTCCTTGAGAACGCCGCAGTCGTGAGAAAGGCTTTGAATAAAGAAGGCTTCGACACCCTGAAAAGCTCCACCCAGATAATACCCGTCGTCATAGGAGACGCGGGAAAGACAATGGCAATCTCAAGAAAACTCCTCGCGAAAGGACTTTTCGTTCAGGGCATAAGGCCGCCAAGCGTGCCCGAAAACTCGTCAAGGCTCCGCCTTACCGTAACGGCGGGACATACTGACGCTGACATCGAGTTCGCGATAAAAACCCTCAAGGAAGTCCTGCGTGAAGAAGGCTTATAAAAGGATATTCCTCCACGGCTGGGCAACGAATACGGGTATATGGCAGGGCATGGCCGAAAAAGGCATCGCCCTCCCCCTTCCGGGCCACGGCTCGCCAAAGGTCTGGAACGAGGCGACTCTTAAGCCGGCGATAGACGAACTTGCGGCAGAATTAAAAGGCGAGAAAAACGTCGTTGGAATAGGCTGGTCTCTCGGAGGAGAGGTTCTTATCGAAGCGGCCTCAAACAAGGCCGCTCATTTCAAGGCCCTCGTCCTCGTAGGGGTAAGCCCGTGCTTCACCATTAAAAACGATTTCCAATGGGCGCAAAAAAAATCGACCGTAAAAAAAATGCTCATGGATTTAAAAAAAGACTTTCCCGGAACTCTCGCGAGGTTTTATTCGCTTAACTTTACGAAAGAAGAACTCAAACACGAAAAGGCCGGGACTTTCGCAAAACGTATGAACGAGGGTATTTCTCTTTTACATAAAGAGAGCGTGATAAATTCCCTTAAGACCTTGGCGGACACGGATTTAAGGGAGAAACTTTCTTCGTTAAAAATCCCCGTTCTCATAGTCCACGGAAAGATGGACGCAATAACGCCGTTTCAGGCCGCGCTTTACATGAAGAAGAACATGGAAAACTCCAGCCTTTGCGTTTTTGAATCCTCGGGCCACGCGCCGTTCGTGACGGAACCCGAAACATTCAGATCAATGCTCGAAAATTTCATCGAGGGCTTATGAAGGCTTGTCTCGACAAGGCAGCCGTAAGAAGGTCTTTTTCAAAGGCCGCTAAAACCTACGACCAAAACTCCGGCTTGCAGAACGACGTCAAGCGCATGCTTCTCGCGCGCCTTCCCGAAAAAGACGTTTTAACGGCTCTCGACGCGGGATGCGGCACGGGCGGGCTTGCCTTTGAGATGAGGCGGCTTTATCCTGCGGCAAAGGTATTAGCCGTTGATTCGGCAAAAGACATGTTAGAGGCGGCAAAAGAAAACCTCCCTAAAGAAGTTTGTCTCTTCGCGGCAGACCTCGAATCCATGCCGTTCAAAAGCGAAAGCCTCTGCCTCGCGGCCTCCAACCTCGCGTACCAGTGGAGCGCGTCTTTGGAAAAGGCGTTTGCGGAATGCAGGAGGACGCTTCGCCAAGGCGGGAGGTTCGTCTTCTCGACCTTAGGCCCGGGCACGTTCCGCGAACTCAAAGAAAGCGTAAACAAGGCCGCGCTTCTCACGCGCAGAAACGGATTGCCGCCCTTCATGGAATTTACGGGCCCGGAAAAACTCGCGGACTTGCTTCTTGAGGCTGGCTTCGCCGGCATAAGGATTGAAAGCAAAGGCGTTACCCGATACTATAAGGACGCATACGAATTATTGAGAACGCTAAAGAGGATAGGCGCGGTAAACCCGAACGCCGAAGGGGAAAAGAGCCTCGGGAGGGGCGCGCTTCTCAAGGCGGCCTTCAAGGAATACGAAAAAACGCATTCCGCGCCGGCCGGCATAATCGCCACTTACGAGGTATTATTCGTCTCATGCGGGAAACCATGAACTCATACGACGACCAACACTACCTTTTCATAAGGCCTGTTTCGGAAAACGCCGTTTCCGCCGAATCTTTCGTTGAAGAACTCTCCTCCATACCCGGCATTGACAAAGCCGACTTGAAACAAAACCTTATCGGCAGGCACCTTCGGGTCGTAAAGACCCATAACGACCGCGACCTGCTCGAAGGCATGGCCGAAGACATCAAGAAAGCCGGCGTTCCCGCGGCCGTCATATCGAAAAAAGAACTCCTCTCGCTCGAAAAACCGCTCAGGGCCGTTTCAATCGAGATAGGAAAAAATAATATCGAATTTCTCGGCCGCGATTCAAACCCGGTCTTTACGATAAGGCAGGGACAAAAATGCCTCATCGTTATTTCAATCCCGGTCTTCAAAACCATAAGGGACAAAGACGTCGCGCGAAAGGCCATTAACCCCGAAGGGGATTTTAACGAGGCTACGCTGGATTTTATGCTCTCTAACAGCCCTGTCATGCATATATACTCCGAAGCCAACGGAGCGTGCGTAAGGATAGAAGGAGCGAGGTTCAACTACGCCTCCTTGAACGAGGACAACAAACAATCGGCAACGCAGAATCTGAAGTTCATATTAAAAGAGATAAAAAGGGTGGCCGGAACCGCGCTTCTCGATACCGGGTTCGGCGGACACAGCCTGCCGTTCGTGAAAACAGAAGACATATCTTCCGGAGAAGACTTCCTCCGCGAGTTCACGGTTTATTCCGGATTCGTATTCCTCGCTTGCAAAAAAGGGATTTTTAAAAATTCCGTCGCGACTAAAACCGAAATACCCGTATTGAAAGAACTCGGCGGGATATTGCTTGCCGGGCCGCTTCTTGCCGGAAAAACGCCTTCAGGCCCGGACAAGCCCTTGCCCGAGGTAATTACCTTGCCGCCTCCGCCTAATCCGCCGCGGTTTACCTCCCGCGGCTTCATAGGATTAAGGGGCGCGAGCTTTTTAAGGTTGCTCTCGCGCTACGGAAATCTCGTAAAGTTTTTAGGGCCACCGTTCATAATCCACCCGCTCGCCGCGATAATCGCGGCCTCGGTTGTTTTCAGGCAAATCACCGAAGAGATTAATCCTCTGCTCGCGGCCGCCGGCCTCATCCTCTTCGTCCACTCCCTTACGCTTCTTCGGAGAAAAAGGATAATAGAGAACTGCCCGACAAGCAAGATAGGCACAATGCCCATGGGAGAGGTGGAAATCCGCGGAGCGGCGCGGCAAAAGTATTTTCTGAAATCTCCGTTCAGCCGCATTGACTGCGTCCGGTATTCGTACGCCGTGTATGGAATACGCAAGACCTCCGAAGGAGAGCGCGACGTCCTCAAGGGGTTGGGCGACAGCGGGGACGTCCCGTTCTACATGGAGGACGAGACCGGAAGGACGCTCGTCAACCCTTCGGGCGCCATACTGACGGCGGGCGAGAAAAACTCTTTCACGTTCCGCGCGGAAGAATTCAATATGCCGTATCTCGGCGTCTTAACGATTGACAACACGAAGGTAATCGAAACGGTCATACCAATCGGCAGATCGCTCTACGTCATGGGCTTCGCCAAACGCCTTACCCTGAGCGCGGATGAGAAAAAAAAGGGGTTCCTCTCAAGGCTCATGGCGCTTAAAAACAACCCCTCGGCCTTAAAGAGATACGACGCGGACGGGGACGGCAGGATAAGCGCGGAAGAATGGGACGAGGCGAGACGCTCAATAGAGGAAGAGCAGACAACGGAGGCGACGGAGGCCGTGCCAAAGGACGACATAGAAGTCGGAGAACATCCCTCAGGAGGGCTTTTTTACATATCCGATTCGAGCGAAGAGGTCATGCTCTCCTCGATGAGATGGCGGATACCGGTATTTTTGGCGCTCGGCATCGCGCTTACCGCGTGGGGAACGGCCCGGGCGGCGGAAGTCGTGGAAAAAAGCCGGCTTTTGTGGTATCTAATAAATAACCTATTCTAAACCGGCTGAGGAGGCGGAGATATGGCATACGGAATGTTGGCTGTGTTTGTGGCGATAGCATTAGCCGCGACGGCTCTTATAATCTACTTCGTCATAATCTATAACGGGCTCGTAACGATAAAAAACAACGTCGAAAAGGCGTGGAGCAACATTGACGTTCTCCTTAAGCAACGCTACGACGAACTGCCGAAACTCGTCGCTGTGTGCGAGCGCTACATGAGACACGAGGCCGAAACGCTCGAAAAGGTGATAAAGGCGAGGAACATAATGGCAGGGGCGAACACCATGACCGAGAGAGGCAAAGCCGAGGGCATGCTTACCGAGGCATTAAAGTCCCTTTTCGCGGTCTCTGAAAACTACCCTGAACTCAAGGCCGACAAGAGATTCGGCCAACTCCAATCGAGGGTCACGGAGCTCGAAAACGAGATATCCGACAGGCGCGAGCTCTTTAACGAAAGCGTGAACATCCATAACATCCGCATAGAGAAGATACCGGACGCGATGGTTGCTAACTTCCTCGGATACAAGAAAAAAGACCTCTGGCAGATAAACCCCGACGAGAGAAAAGACGCCGGAATAAAGTTCAGCCACTGAGACGGCGTTAAGAGATGCGAAAAAAAACTTCCGCCAAAACCCTCCGCCGGCTCGACAAACTACGCGTCTGGCATCCATTCACGAGGATGCTCGAATGGGAAGACTCGGACCCTCTTATAATAAAACGCGGCCAAGGGAGTTTCCTCATAGACACCGAAGGACGGCGCTACATTGACGGGGTGTCGTCCTTATGGGTAAACGTCCACGGCCATAATAATAAAAAACTCAATGACGCGATAAAAGAGCAAATCGATAAAATCAGCCACTCGACCCTCCTTGGACTCTCTAACGTCCCCTCCATAGAACTCGCGGATAAACTCGTCAGCGTGGCCCCGAAGGGGCTCGCGAGGGTCTTTTACTCTGATAACGGCTCAACGGCCGTGGAGATAGCCATGAAGATGGCCTTTCATTATTCGGAAACTCACGGAAAGAAAAACGCCAAGTTTTTGGCCTTCACCGGCGCTTACCACGGAGACACCTTCGGGACGATGAGCGTCGGAGAAATAGACCTCTTTACAAAGCGCTACAAGCCGCTTCTTTTCGACTGCCTGAGGGCTCCTTATCCTTATTGCTACCGCTGTCCCGTCAAAAAAGAATACCCGGGTTGCAAGATGAGTTGCCTCTCGGAATTTGAAAAAATCTTAAAAAAATACGGCGACGAAATCTCCGCCTGCGTCATCGAGCCTCTTCTTGAGGGAGCCGCCGGAATGATTACCTCTCCAAAAGGGTTCTTGAAAGAAGTAAGAAGACTCACCGAGAAATACGGGGTTTTATTGATAGCCGACGAAGTGGCGACCGGGTTCGGAAGAACCGGCAGGATGTTCGCCTGCGAGCGCGAAAATGTCTCGCCTGATTTTCTCTGCCTCGCCAAAGGCATAACCGGCGGATACCTGCCCCTTGCCGCGACCCTTACGACGGAGAAAATCTATAAAGCGTTCCTCGGCACGAAAAAAAACCCCGACGCCTTCTTTCACGGCCACACCTACACGGGAAACCCCCTTGGTTGCGCCGCGGCAATAGCCAATATGAAAATATTCGAAAAAGAACGTGTCATAAGAACCATTCAACCGAAGATAAAACTCCTGAAAGAGCTTCTGAAACCCTTTAAAAATCTCGCTCACGCCGGAGACGTCAGGCAGTGCGGCCTTATCGCGGGAATAGAGCTTGTTGAGGACAAATTGACCAAAAAACCATATCCCCCCGAACTCAGGGTCGGGAACAGAATAGCGACGGAGGCGAGAAATAGAGGCGTCATAATAAGGCCCTTGGGCGACACCATCGTCATAATGCCGCCATTGTGCATAAAAGAAAGCGAACTCAGGAAACTGATGAAGGCTGTTTACGATTCAACAAAGAAAATAACGGAAACATATAAACAATGAAAAAAGCCTTTTTCATAACAGGAACCGACACGAACGCGGGAAAGACGTTTTTCGCCGCCTCCCTCGCCTTGACCCTCAGGAAAAAAGGGCTCAAGGTCGGAGTGATGAAGCCCGTTGAAACAGGGTGCGCCTCGAAAAACGGCAGGCTCGTTCCAAAGGACGCTCTTTTGCTTAAAAAGGCCGCCTCGTCAAAAGACCCGCTTGACCTCATAAATCCCTATCGCTTCGCCCCTCCTCTTTCGCCGGGCATCGCGGCGAGGCTTTCCGGCAAAAAAATAAATTTTCGCGGGATAAAAAAACTCTTTAAAAAAATCTCCTCTGAAAACGACGTTACCATAGTCGAGGGAGCAGGAGGGCTTCTTACTCCCCTATCGGGGAAAAAGACGGTTTTGGATTTAATACGCTACCTCGGCATACCGGTAATACTCGTTGCGCCCTCAAGACTCGGATGCATAAGCCAAACCCTCCTTGCGGCGAGGTACTCCAAAAAAGCCGGGATAAAGATAAAAGGAGTGGTCTTGAGCCGCGTCTCGAAAAAATCAGACTTGAGCGTCAAGCATAACGCGAAGGAACTCGAAAATTTAGGCGTGCCTATTATAGGAGAGATGCTTTATTCGAAAAAAGGAAAGATTGCCGTGATTGAAGACTGCGTAAACCTCAAAAAACTAAACCTCCCCTGATGCGACATCAAGGGAGGTTTAGAATCTGATACGTTGCGATACTTCCTTACGAATGGGACTTGGTGAAGTTAAGCATTCCTCCCGCCTTGATTACGTCAACCTGCCTCTGGGTAAAGCCGTGCTTGAGTTTCATCTCCTTGCCCTTGGTTACGTTCTTAAGGGTTACGCTATCACCCGAAGCTATCATGGCCTTCACGTCCGGAAGTTCGAGATCGTCCCCGTCGTCTATGGAATTATAATCTTCCGGGTTGGCGAAGGTCAAAGGAAGTATGCCGAAATTAACGAGGTTATCCTTGTGTATCCTCGCGAAACTCTTTGTTATGACGGCCTTAATTCCGAGATACATGGGGCAAAGGGCCGCGTGCTCCCTCGAAGAACCCTGCCCGTAGTTCTCTCCTCCTATGACGAACCCGCCCTGCGCCTGCTTGGCCTTCTCGTGGAACTTAGCGTCTATGGCCGAGAAGACCGACTCGGAGTACTTCGGAACGTTGCTTCTGTACTTGAGCCACGTGCCGGCCGGGGTTATGTGGTCGGTCGTTATGTTGTCGCCTAACTTTATGAGCGCCTTGCCCTTCAATGTGGCCGCGAGCTCTTTGGCCACGGGAAGAGGCTGGATGTTCGGACCCCTTCTTATCGTAATCTTGGACGGGTCCTTGGCCGGCGGAAGCACCATGGAGTCGTCAACCGCGAACTCCTTCGGAACTTTTATCTTGGGATACTTGCCAAGCTTGCGAGGGTCTGTTATCACGCCGAATATCGCCGCCGCAACCGCCACCTCGGGGCTGCAAAGATAGACCTTGCCGTCCTTTGTGCCGCTCCTGCCCTCGAAGTTGCGGTTAAACGTCCGTAACGATACTCCACCGGAAGTCGGAGACTGGCCGTTCCCTATGCAAGGGCCGCAGGTATTCTCGAGCATCCTCACCCCTCCCTCAATGAGGCTCACGAGGCCGCCCGAATGGGCTATCATGTCTAAGACCTGCTTCGAGCCGGGCGATACCGTCACGCTGACTTCGGGGTGCACCTTGTAATTGCCCTTCTTCAAGACGTCGGCCACGACCATCAAGTCCCTGTAAGAAGAGTTGGTGCAGCTTCCTATGCAGACCTGGTCGACCTTTATGCCCTCGATGTCCGTTACCTTGCACACGTTATCAGGGCTGTGGGGCTGGGCTATCATTGGTTCGAGTTTTCCGAGGTCTATGGCGATGACCTCGTCATACACCGCGTCCTCGTCGGCGGCCAACTCTACCCAGTCATTCTCCCTCTTTTCGGCCTTCAGGAATTCGAGGGTATTATCGTCGCTCGGGAATATCGAGGTCGTGGCGCCGAGTTCCGCGCCCATGTTCGTTATTATGGCCCTGTCCGGAACGGTCAGGTTCTTTACCCCGTCGCCGCCGTACTCGAACACCTTGCCGACCCCGCCCTTTACCGTGAGCCTGCGTAAGAGTTCGAGTATCACGTCCTTGGCCGAAACCCAGGGCTTAAGTTTTCCTTTGAGTTTTACCAGCACCACCTTAGGGTATGTGATGTTAAAGGCGCCCCCGCCCATGGCAACGGCCACGTCAAGCCCTCCGGCTCCGATTGCGAGCATTCCGAGGCCGCCTGAAGTCGGAGTGTGACTGTCGCTTCCGAGAAGAGTCTGCCCCGGCGCCCCGAACCTTTCAAGATGCACCTGATGGCAGATGCCGTTCCCGGCCTTTGAATAAAAGAGGCCGTATTTTTCGGCTATGGTCTGGAGGAATCTGTGGTCGTCGGCGTTCTCAAACCCGCCGTACTGAAGGGTGTTGTGGTCAACGTAACTTACCGAGAGCTTTGTCTTTACCTTCGGAACCCCCATTGCCTCGAACTGAAGATATGCCATGGTGCCGGTCGCGTCCTGAGTGAGGGTCTGGTCAATCCTTATGGCCACCTCTTTACCGGCCTTTATCTCTCCGGATACGAGATGATTTTCTATTATTTTTTGAGTTATGCTCTTGCCCACGACGCCCTCCTCGGTTTGTTTGAATAATCAAAAACAAGGCTCTCAAATTACCCGAACTCAAGAGAAATGTCAAGGCGGTTACGGGAGGGAGGTTTATCGGACAGAGTTCTTTTGAAGGCTCCATTTCCTTTTACAACAGATTAAGGAAGGTATCCGGAGTGGTCAACCAAATTCTATCTCTAACTTATATTCTATTTTGAGCTTTTTGTCGTCCTGCACTTCCATAGCATTAATCCGACATATAATAGAGATAAAACAAAGAAAATAATACCCCAATATCTTATACATTCGATAAATCCTTTGTTTGGGAATGTGTAGACTATTGTTTGATATCCAAAGATTAAAAACCAAAGTGCAAATATATAGTCGCTTAAGGCAATAGCCAACTTGCTGACGGAGTACCTGCGCGCTTGCAACCAAATGCCCTTCTCTTGAATAGGTTCGTGTTTTCTAAAAAGAGGCCCTGTTATATCATTTTCGAACTCGCCTACTTTTGTTTCCCAGTTTTCCTGCCAATATTTACTTCCTCTGTTGGCCATGGTCCAAGCAAATGAACAGACCATGCCAAACCCAGCGATAACTATTGATAACCCGATATGCTCTTTATACGTCGTCGCAAAGCCTACAAAGGCAGCAGCTATAAAACCCCAAAAAAATAACGAACGCTTCCAAAATAGCTCGATTTCAAACTTACGGGTTTCTAAACTAACCTGAAAACGCTGCTTGTGCATTTCCTTATTGTTATCATCCATAGCCTTCCCCATGAAAAAAGAAAATTGCGACAGACACTATTTTCTCACGGCAAGTCTTTTTTAATCCTTAACATATTTTCCTTCAACAGCGGAATGTCTTTTTCGATTACTTGCCACGTCAATTTTAAAGACACTCCGAAATACTCGTGAATAAGCATATCTCTCATGCCGGCTATCTTTTTCCATGGAACGTCCGGGAATTTAACCCTAATCTCCTCAGGTATGTTTTTGACGGCCTCGCCTATAATCTCTATGCGCCGGATTACGGAGTCTTGCAGTTGAACATTAGCGGGGGCGAGAAAATCTCCCTCGGTTTTGCCTTTTACATAGCCCTCGATAATGCCGATGCACTCCAGTATATGCTCTATGAATATGCCGGCGTCTTTTTTCAAAAAATAACCACCTGTTCTTTCAAAATTCTCTCCTTAAGAAGCGGGTTCAGGGAATCATAAGTCAAAACATCGGCGCTCTTGCCGAGAGTCTCTTCAATTTCGATTTTCAGACCCGCAAGGTCAAGAAGACTTTTATTCCCCTCGAATTCCACAAGAATATCTATGTCGCTCTCAGCAGTTGCCTCACCTCTCGCAATGGAGCCGAAAAGAGCGGCTTTTTTAACGCCGTTCCTTTGCAATACCTGTGCAAGACGTTCCTTTATATTTGCAAGCCGGTCGCTGTTCATGAATTCCGCCTCATACGCTAAATATAATAGATAATACCGGATTTTACAAGGAAAACAGGAGGTCTCCTGCTTGTTACCGTCATCACAAGGAAGGCGTTACCCTACGCCCCGCTCGCGCTTAATTCGGAGAAGAGGAGGCTCGGAGAGCCGACCGAGCCCATGAAACGCATATCAGAGCCTACTGCCGAAACCCTTGAGAAGAGTTCGAGGAGATTCCCGGCTATCGCAATGCCCTTTACGGGGTAGGCCAAGGCCCCGTTTTCAACCCAAAAACCGGTCGCGCCAAGGGAAAAATCCCCGCTTATCGGGTCTATGGTGTGGGCTCCCATTATCTCTTTTATGAAAAGCCCCTTGCCCATGTCCTTAAAAAGAGCTTCGAGGGTCTTATCGCCTTTTTCAATGTAAAGGTTCGACACGCCTATGGAGGGAAAACCCTTGAATCCGCCCCTCTCGGCGTTACCCGTTGACTCGACACCCTCGCGTTTCGCCCAGTAAGTATCGTAAAGGAAGCCCTGTAAAACGCCTTTGATAAGAAGAGGCGACTTTTGCCTCGGCACGCCTTCCGCGTCGAAGAGCGAACTTCCCCACCCGTCTTTCATGATGCCGTCGTCAAAGACGTTTAGTTTATCCGATACCACCTTGTTGCCCTTTTTCCCGGCGAGGACTGATTTTCCCTTCTGTATAGAATCAGCGCAAAAGGCCGAAGAAAGAGCGGAGATAAACTCGGTTACCACTATATTTTCGAAAACCGCCGGACACCTTATCGTGCCTATCTGCCTCGCGCCCAAAAGCTCGATTGCCCTGACGGACGCGCCCTTTCCTATGAAACACGGGTCAATCGCTTTTCTTTTATGCCCCATGCCCGTCTCCCACCCCATCTGGGATTCTCCCTTATCCTCGGCAACGGCCATGACAGAGGCCGAATAAAAAGTCTCGCTTTCCGAGACGTCAACCCCGTTCGAGTTCACGACCCTTGAGAAGGAAAAGGTCTCTCCGTAAGAGGCCTTCCTGACCCTCTTGATTCTTTTATCGAAACTCATGGCGCACTCTTCTATGCGAAGGGCGGTATTTATCTTCTCCTCTTCGGTCGTCTTGCCGAAAGAATCGTCGAGCAAGTCGAGCGAGGCATTGGATTTTTTGGGAAATGGGAAACCCGCGAGAGGGTCTTCGCTCGCGCCAAGGCTGCCGGATAAGGCCAAAGAAACGGTTTTTTCAAGGGCCTCGTCGGTCAAAACGCTCGAAAACGCGAAACCGGGCCTCTTGTCGGATATTGTCCTTATGCCGGCGCCAATGCTTTTCTTGAGCTTGAAAGAATCAACCTTGCCTTCCTTCGCCTCGACGCTTACCCCGGTGGTCGAATTCAGGAATATCTCGAAACTCGACGCCCTGCCCTTAAGTAGGTTTGCGAGTATCACAACCGCTCTGTCTAAGTCTTTTTCCATCTTAGAGTTCTTTCAGCACCGCGTTCTCGTCGCAATTCGGGAACTTGACGCACTTTATGCAATCTCCCCAGATTTTTTGCGGCAGTATGGCCTTGTCCACCGATTTGAATTCGAGTTTTTCGAAGAAGGCCGGCTTATAGGTAAGCGCGAAAACCCTTTTTACTCCGAACATCCGGGCTTCGTCAAGGCAGGCGTTCACGAGGCTCGTCCCTATGCCGCGGCCGCCCGCGTTCTCTCTTACCGCGAGGGTCCGTATCTCGGCCAAATCCTCCCAGCATATATGGAGAGCGGCGACGCCCACGACCGCTCCGCCCGATTCGAAAACGTAAAAATCCCGAAGATACGAATATATCTCGTTAAGCGGCCTGTGGAGCATCTCGCCCTTCCGGGCGTAGAATTCCACCATGTCGTATATGTCTTTTACGTCTTTAAGAAGAGCCTTCCTTACCAAAACTTCCTCCAATCCCCTCGCTTCCCGTTGCAATGCTTCGTCCGCCTTTGGCGGAGGAACCCTGCCCCTTTGAAAAAGGGGGGAACCGCCTGTATCCGCGTACTACTTGATTGAGGCCGCGAGCATCTCCTTTGCCTGTTTGCGCGTGGTATCGCTTACCTTGGCGCCCGCGAGCATCGACGCTATCTCCTCGACCCTCTCCTCGGCGGACAATTTCTTTACCCGCGTCACGGTGCGGCCGTCGTCGGTCTTCACCTTCTCGACATGGTAGTGGCTGTCCGCGAAGGCCGCCACCTGAGGAAGGTGGGTTACGCAAATCACCTGATGCTTTTTGCTGACGTTTTTTATCTTCCGCCCCACCACGGCCGCCGTTACCGCGCCTATCCCCGCGTCAACCTCGTCGAATATGAGGGTCGAAACCCTGCCCATGGAGGTCAACCCCTTTATGGCGAGCATTATCCTCGATAGTTCCCCTCCCGATGCCACGCGCGGGAGCGGCTTTAACCCCTCGCCGGGATTCGCGGCTATGAAAAAGTTGACCCTCTCCGCACCCTTTTCGCCGAAGCGGATGCTCCCGTCGGGATTCCTGTCCGTCTCTATCGCGACCTGAAAGACGCAGCCCTTCATGCCGAGTTCCGAGAGTTCCTTCTCAACGCCCATCTTGAATTCAACGGCCTTCGCCCTTCTCGATTCGCTCAAGGACTCGGCCACCATAACGGCCTCTTCCCTTGCCATGGCGGCGCTTTCCTTCAAGGTTTTAAGGCTTATATCGTAATCTTCGACCTTCGCGAGGCGCAAGTCCATGGCTTCTTTTTTTTGAAGCGCCTCTTTCACGGTCGGTCCGTATTTCTTCTTGAGTTTTTCTATCGTATGGAGCCTCGCCTCTATTTCTTCGAGGCGGGCCGGGTCCGCATCCAGAGACGCGGCGTAATCCCTCAAAAAACCGGACGAATCCTCGAGTTCGAAAAACGCCGCCTCGATCTTCTTCGCCGTGCCCTCCAACCTTCCGTCAATCTTGGAAACGTCCTTGAGTTCTTTTATGACGGCCCTGAGCCGCCCGAGGATGCTGTGCTCGTCCGAGTACAGGTCCCTCTCGGCGCTTCCGGCGGCCATCGAAAGCCTCTCCGAATTGCGTAGCCTCTCCCTTTCTTTTTTAAGCTCCTCTTCCTCGCCTTCCTTGAGCGCGGCATCCGAGATTTCCTTCACCTGCGCCTCGATAAGTCCCCTCTCCTCGACCGACAACTTCATGCCGGAGACGAACTCGTCAAGCTTTTTCTGGGCCGCCGCCCACTTCCAATAGGAGTCGTGCATCTCGCGCCTCATGGCGGACGTCCCGCCGAGCGAGTCCAATATCTCGACGTGCTCCTCCGGCCTCGTAAGGGATTGGTGCTCGCTCTGCCCGTATATGTCTATGCAACGGCGGCCTATCTCGTTCAAGGTCATGAGTGTCGAGAGGCTTCCGTTTATGAATATCTTATTGCGCCCGCTCTTCGCCACGACGCGGCTTATGAGGAGATTCTCCGCGCTCGCTATGCCGGACTCCTCCAGAATTTCCCTTATGCCTTTTACGCGCGCGGCGTCGAAGAGCGCCTCCACCCGCGCCTCCTCTTTGCCGCTCCTTATGACGTCAACCGTGGCGCGGTCGCCGAGGATAAGGTCTATGGCGTCTATTATGATGCTCTTGCCCGCGCCGGTCTCCCCGGTAAAAACGTTAAAGCCCGGGCCCAGAGAAATGGAAAGACTGTCTATTATGGCGAGGTCTTTTATGTTGAGTTCCAGCAACATTACTTGGTTACGCCTGCCCTTCCTTCTTGCCTTCCCACAAAAGCCTTTCCCTGAGTATGTCGAAATATCCCTTGCCCTTGCCCCTTCCGGCGACAACGTAAACGCTTTCAACGGCCCTCTTGACCTCTATCGAGTCCCCCGCCTTAAGCTGCATGTCCACCTGCCCGTCAAGCGTCAGGGCGAGAGCGGAATCGTCGGGCGGCACGGAAACTTCAACGCTCATCCAGTCCGGCACCACGACAGGCCTGTTCATCAGATTAAACGGGCATATCGGAACGACTATTATGGAATGTATGGTCGGGTAAAGTATCGGCCCCCCTGCCGAGAGGGCGTAGGCGGTGGAGCCGGTCGGGGTGGCTATTATAAGCCCGTCCGACCTATACGTGGTAACGTATTCTTTGTTTATGCTGGTAGCGAGCTTAATCAGACGCGCCATCCTGCTCTTTATCACGACGTCGTTCAAGACCTTATACTCGGCGTATTTCTTTTCGTCTCTCGTTATGACGACCGAGAGCATCATGCGCTCTTCGACCGTGTAATCGCCTTTTATGAGTTTTTCGAGATTTTCGTAAACCTCATTCACCTTTACCGTGGTCAGAAACCCGAGCCCGCCCATGTTGACGCCCAAAACAGTTATCTTTTTCCCGCTCAGGAGCCTCGCGGCGTAAAGGATGGTCCCGTCGCCGCCTAATACGACCATGGAATCTATAAGGTCCGCCAAATCCTTCCTGTCGCAGGCAATTATATTACCGACCCTCTTCGCGAGTTCCGTGTCCCCGTAGACCTCTACCCCGCGTTCCTTGAGCCACGCGGCCACTTCGCCCGAAAGTCTTATAGCCTCCGGATTTATCATCTTCGCCACTATGCCGAGTTTCATGGAACACAGCCTCCTGTGATTTTATGTCTGCGGCTCGAGCACTACCTTAAGCGACTCCCTCGCCTCGAATGTAAGCCGAAACCCGTCTTTTGCGTCCTTGAGAGGGAGCCTGTGGGACACCATGTCCTCCACCGAAACCCTTTTATCGGCTATAAGGTCGAGCGCCATAAGGGTGTCAACAGGCGGAGAGGCGTATGTGTTCACGAAAGTTATGTTGTCCCGCCAAAGGTCGAAAAGCGGCATGGGATACGTGCCGCCCGGCTCTTTGGGCGCGAAAAAAACTATCGTGCCGCCGCGTTCCACGCATTGAAGGGCCTGAGCTATGGCGGTATCCAAGGCCGCGCAAAGCACGACCACGTCCGCCTTCCGTCCGAACTTTTCCTTCATCTTTTCCGAAACGTTCTCGGTCGCTTTGAGAGCCAAATCAGCCCCGAACCTCGAAGCCGCGGAAATCCTGTAATCGTTTATGTCAACGGCCGTAATTGGCCCGAAGCCCAAGGCCTTTGCTAATTTCACGTGAAGAAGGCCCGATATGCCGCTCCCTATGACGAGGATGCTTTTACCCGGAGCCATGCCGGCCTTGCGAAACCCGCGCACAACGCAACCCAAAGGTTCGGAAAACGTCGCCTCCACGAAACTCATATGTCCCGGTATCTTGAATACGCCCCTCTCGACGTTAATCGCAGGAACCCTAACGTATTCGCAAAACCCGCCCGGGTCGAAATTGGTGGTTCTCAATGTGTCGCAGACGCTCTCGTTGCCGTTGAGACAAAACCTGCACGTAAGGCACGGCACATGGTGCGCGACCGTCACCCTATCGCCTTTTTTGAACTTCAAAACCCCCGCGCCAATCTTTTCGATTGTCCCCGCTATCTCGTGGCCTAAGACGAGCGGAGCCTTTTTGAGCCTGTACCACTCCATGACGTCGCTTCCGCAGATGCCGCTCGCCTCGATTTTGACGAGCAGTTCCCCGTCCCGTATCTCCGGCACGGGGCGTTCTTCCACCCTGACGTCTCTATTGTTGTAATATACGGCGACCTTCAAAAATTCTCCCTGCCTAATCTATACATGGTGGGCAAAGCCCACCCTACAAGACTCGTTATCCGCCTTGCCTGTCATTCCCTCCGCCTTAGGCGGACCCTCTGTCATTCCCGTTGTAGGACAGGCGTCCCGCCTGTCAGCTCTGCGCCTTTGTCATTTCCACGGTCTGCGCCTTCTTGTCATTCCCGCAAGGTTTTTCTTTTTTTATCTGGTTCCCCGCTTAAGATTGCGGGGACAAGCTTTTGAGCGGGAATCCAGATATAAATGGCGGGCAGAGCCCACCCTACAAGGCTAAACACAACCGCAAGATTGTTCCACCGTTCGTCCTGAGCCTCCGCCTGAGGCGGACGAAGGATGAACGGTCTTCCGCTAATCTTATTTCGATGCCGCGGCCTTTTTCTTGCCTCCGCCTCCGGCGGACGTCGAGAGGCTCGCGTATAAATCCATGGCCTGCTTCGGAGTCGCCTTATTATGCACGACCTCCCTCACGGCCTGTATCATGGCTACGGGATTTTCGGCCTGAAAGATGTTCCTTCCCATGTCAACTCCGACCGCGCCTCTTTGAACGGCGTTATAACTCAACTCGAGCGCGTCCTTCTCCGGAATCTTTTTGCCTCCCGCAACGACAATGGGCACGGGGCAGGACCTCACGACCTTCTCGAAGTCGTCGCAATAATAGGTCTTAACGATGTGCGCTCCGAGTTCGGCGGAAATCCTGCACGCGAGAGCGAGATACCTCGCGTCCCTTACCATCTCTTTTCCGACGGCAGTAACCGCAAGCACGGGCATTCCATACTCTCCCGATTGGTCAACAAGTTCGGCCAAGGAAAGGAGGGTTTGCCTTTCGTGCGGCGAGCCGACGAATACCGAGAGAGCAACGCCGGATACGTTCAAACGAACCGCGTCTTTCATGGAGACCGTCAGGCCTTCGTCCGAGAGGTCGTCTTTGAGAACGCTCGTGCCTCCTGATACCCTTAGAACAACCGGCACGTCGCTCGAAGGATCAACGCAGGCCCTTAAAACGCCTCTTGTGGGCATGAGCGTGTCGGCGTAAGGAAGAAGCGGCTCGATGGTTTTTCTCGCGTCTTCGAGGCCGGTGGTTGGCCCAAGAAAATAACCGTGGTCAACGGCAAGCATGACGGTCTTGCCTGTCTTTGGTTTTATCACCCTCGACAAGCGGTTTTTAATGCCCCAATCCATAAATAAATCCTCCTTATCGTTATACAATTTTCTCGTTTTAATTTTCCGGATGGATTTATTAAAGATAACAGGCAATAGGAAAGCAGTCAACTGAATTTTGGAGGGGGTAAGGTGGAAAAGTTCAACGATAAACACGGCTTGAGATGTTCAAAGGATTGTTTTATAATCCGGAGTAGTTTTTCTCCCTCTCCCTCCGCCTTAGGCGGAGGGAGAGGGTTGGGGTGAGGGGTAAAAAACGACTCAGGATAAAGGCTCTAACCAACCATGCGCGAAGAAGCCAAAATAAAAATCAAAGACCTCGTGGAGCGGTTCCGCTCAAACATCGACGCCTATAAAAAAACCTCGTACAACGAAACCCAACTCAGGCGCGAATACCTCGACCCTCTCTTCGACGCCCTCGGCTGGGACGTGGCCAATAAGGCCGGATACGCAGAGCAGTATAAAGACGTGGTGCACGAGGACGCGATAAAAATCGGCGTATCGTCAAAGGCCCCCGACTACTCCTTCCGCGTGGGCGGCCAAAGAAAATTCTTCCTTGAGGCGAAAAAACCCTCGGTCAACATCAAAGACGACATAAGCCCCGCGTATCAGCTCAGGCGTTACGCGTGGAGCGCGAAACTGCCTCTCTCCATCCTTACCGATTTCGAGGAACTCGCTGTTTACGACTGCCGGATAAAACCTAATCCCGATGACAACGTCGCAACCGGGCGCGTCGCCTATTACACGTTCGAGCAATACGTAGAGAAGTTCGACGAGATATACGATATTCTCTCGAAGGAATCGGTTTTAAAAGGAAGTTTCGACAGATATATCGCGTCCTCCAAAAGCAAGCGCGGCACAGCCGAGGTTGACAAGGAGTTTTTAAAGGAAATCGAGTCGTGGCGCGACGCCCTTGCCAAAAACATCGCCCTCCGGAACGAAAAACTCGACGTCAAAGAACTTAACTTCGCCGTCCAGCAGACGATTGACAGAATAATATTTTTAAGAATCTGCGAAGACAGAGGCATCGAGACCTACGGCAGATTGCTCGCGCTTCAAAACGGCGGAGGCGTTTACAAACGCCTCATGGAACTCTTTTACTCGGCCGACAAAAAATACAACAGCGGCCTTTTTGATTTCACCTCCGATAAACTCAGCCACACCCTCGAAATAGACGATAAGGTCTTGAAGGAACTCATAGGGGGCATTTATTATCCCAATTCGCCTTACGAGTTTTCGGTCCTCGGTGCCGACATACTCGGCAATGTTTACGAGCAGTTCCTCGGCAAAGTGATACGCCTTACCGCCGGACACACCGCGAAGGTTGACGAAAAGCCCGAGGTGAAAAAGGCCGGAGGCGTGTATTACACGCCCGATTATATCGTTGACTATATCGTCAAAAATACGGTGGGGAGGTTGCTCGGTGGCGAAGGCGATAATCCCTCTCCCCTCGCGGGGGAAAACGCATCTTCTTCTTCCTCTCCCCTTGGGGGGAAAAACGCCTCTTCTTCTCCCTCTCCCCTTGAGGGAGAGGGCAGGGGTGAGGGGTTGAATAGTTATAATCCCCGGCTTATACAGTTGGCGCGTAATTTAAGAAAAAACCAAACCGATGTGGAAAAACTCATGTGGTTGCTTATCCGCAACAACCAACTCGGGGCAAAATTCAGAAGACAACAACCCATAGGGAATTACATAGCGGATTTTTATTGTCCCGAAAAAAAACTCGCAATAGAACTCGACGGCGGAAAGCATACTGAGAGCAAAGACCGGTCAAAAACAGAGTTCTTGAATCAAGCGGGCATAACCGTCCTAAGGTTTTGGAATAACGAGGTGTTGGAAAACACAGAGGGAGTTTTGCAGACAATATGGGATAAAATATATACCCCTCACCTTAATCCTCTCCCTCAAGGGGAGAGGATAGCGTTTAAATTGACCCCGAAACAAATCTCGAACCTCCGAATCCTCGACCCTGCCTGCGGAAGCGGCTCGTTCCTCATAGGCGCGTATCAATGCCTCCTCGACTACCACCTGAATTGGTATCGCGAATTTGAGCCTGAAAAACACGCCAAGGGCAAAAAACCAGCGGTATATAAAGGTCACGGGGGCGAGTGGCGGCTTACCACTACGGAAAAAAAGAGGATACTCCTTAATAACATCTTCGGAGTTGACATAGACCGCCAAGCGGTCGAGGTAACGAAACTGTCGCTTCTTTTAAAAGTGCTTGAAGGGGAAAACGAAGAAACCCTCGGCAAAACATTCGCCCTGTTTCAGGAAAGGGCGTTGCCCAACCTCGAAAGCAATATTAAATGCGGAAACTCGCTAATCGGGCCGGATTTTTACGATACCCTCCCCTTGTTCCCCTCCCGTAAAGGGAGGGGTAAAACTCCCTCTCCCCTCGCGGGGAAAAACGCCTCTTTTTCTCCCTCTCCCCTTGAGGGGAAAAACGCCTCTTTTTCTCCCTCTCCCCTTGAGGGAGAGGGCTGGGGTGAGGGGGATATGGAACGCATAAACGTCTTCGATTGGAATGACGATGAAAAAGGCTTCGGAAAGATTATGAAGGAAGGAGGGTTCGACGTTGTCATTGGTAATCCGCCGTATGGCTATATGATTCAGGATACAGAACAAGATTACTTTGCGAATAATTATAAATATCAAGATTATCAAAAAGATTTATATTTATTATTTCTTGAAAAATACAAATATCTCATTAAGCATAACGGATCGCTTGGCGTAATCGTTTCCAATACATGGTTGCAATCCGTTACCTTCCAATCCATAAGAAAATATTTAACAACGCATTATCGGTGGCGCAGAATCTTGCATTTGCCGGAAAAAGTTTTTAAGGCGGTTGTCGATACCCATGTATTGATTTTTGAAAGAGAAGATATTAAGCAAAGTGAACGAGGCAGTTTTTTTGTAGATATTAGAAAAGGAAATACAATTTCCTTGTGGCATAAACTGCCATTGCATGAAATCCCAAAAAGCGGTGAGCCTGTCAATATTGTCGCATCTTCCGAAGCGCAAAGAGTTTTCCGCAGAATCCGGAGCAATTCGCATCTACTAAAAGATGTTTGCAACGTCTTTAATGGCATAAAACCTTTTTCCAAAGGTAGGGGAGTGCCTCCGCAAACAGAAAAAATCCTGCAAGAAAAGCCTTACGTTAAAGAAGGAAAGATGCCTGACAAAAACTGGTCTCCGCTTCTACGCGGGAGCACAATCCATCGTTACATAAATTTCTGGAATAAAGATTATTGGATATTATACGGTTCATGCCTTGCCGAGCCACGAGACCCTGAAATTTTTGAAGCACCCTTGAAAATTATGGTAAGGCAAACCAGTGATAAAATCATAGCAACATTAGCAACGCGAGGTTTTTATGCAAGAAATAATCTCCATATAATCCTCCCTCAGGACAAGAATTACGACCTTAGTTATATTCTTGGCGTAATTAACTCCAAACTCATTGATTTTGCTTATACGTTAATGAATCCTGAAAAAGGAGAGGCATTAGCAGAAGTTAAAAAATATCACGTAGAGCAACTCCCCATCCGCCCCATTGACCTCAAAAACAAAACCGACAAATCCCTTCACGACAAGATGGTCTCGCTCGTTGACAACATGCTCGAACTCAACAAGAAACTTCCGAGCGTAAAAACCCCGCACGAAAGAGAACTACTTGAAAGGCGGATAAAAATAACGGACAATCAGATAGACCGCCTCGTGTATGAACTCTATGCCCTTACGGAGGAGGAGATAAAGGTGGTGGAGGGGGGAAGGCAACATGGAGCAAAATAAGCACGATGAACAGAATCTTTATTTAGAGGAAAGAAAAGAGTTGGTAATTTCCGAACGTGAGACCGCGAGCCAGTTTGATAAAGCAATACTAACATTAGCTGCTGGCGCACTTGCGCTGTCAGTAACATTTATAAACTATATTGCGCCAACTCCGAAACCGTATAGTATATGCTTTCTAATAATAGCATGGGTATTTTTTAGCTTTAGTATTCTTTCTACATTGATTTCCTTTCTTACAAGTCAAGCCGCTTGCAGGAAGCAAAGAGAAATTTTAGACGCCGAAATATCAAATAAATCCACACCTGGCAAAAACCTTGCCGCCATATGGACAAATTGGTTAAATTATGTTTCAATTATTTTATTTATTATAGGTGTTATTTTTCTGCTTATTTTTAGTGCCGTTAACTTATGGAAAGGAGATAATGTTATGGATAAAGAAGAAAAAAAGGATCAGGCTGGTTATGTTCCCCCTGAAAGACCAGCAAAGCCGGGGAAGCCGATGGATGAGGGATACGTTCCTCCGAAGCCACCGGTAAAGCCACCTGATAAACCGGCAGATAACAAGAAATAGTTTGGTAGATTGGGTTAGCGTAGCGTAACCCAACATCACGGAGCATTGTTTGCTGTGTTGAAAAGTGTAATTCAACCTATAAAACTTCTCGAAAGGAGATAATAGTATGGATAAAGAAAAAAGAAATGACCAGGCTGGTTATGTTCCACCTGATAAACCAGTAAGACCGAGTAAACCTGAAAATCTTGATAGGGGGTACGTTCCTCCGAAGCCACCGGTAAAGCCCCCTGATAAGCCGACGAGTAATAAGAAATAAAATTGCCTTAAAGAAATTTGCTTAAGAGGGAAGCGAGATTGCTTCGTCCGCCAATAATAGCGGTGGACTCGCAACGACTGATAAAAACGTATAAGCCTTGTAGGCTGGGCTCCGTCCGCCGGTTTATTTTTTGTCATTTCATTTCTCCGTCCCTTTGTCATTCCCGCGGTGTTTTGAGCGGGAATCCAGAGTCTTATTTGTCATTTCCGCGGTCGTCCCTTTTTTTATCTGGTTCCCCGCTTAAGATTGCGGGGACAAGGTTTTGAGCGGGAATCCAGACTTTATGAAAATTTATTATGTTTATATTTTGGCAAGCAAGAGGAACGGCACGCTTTATATCGGGGTTACAAACGATTTGGTCAGGCGCGTGTATGAGCATAAGAATAATCTTGTTGACGGATTCAGCAAAGAATATGGCGTCCATAGATTGGTTTATTACGAGCAATATGGCGACGTTGAATTTGCCATACAGAGAGAAAAATACCTGAAGCAGTGGAACAGAAAATGGAAACTCGAATTGATTGAAAAGAAAAATCCGGAGTGGAAAGATTTATACGATGAGGTAAGATGATATTCCGATTCACGTGTTGAAAGACGGGAATGATAAAGCGGTTAAATTAACATTATGTCTGGATTCCCGCTCAGAAGACCGCGGGAATGACAAAATGGAGCGATTGCGGGAATGGTAAGGCGGTTAAATTTACATTATAGCTGGATTCCCGCTCAGAAGACTGCGGGAATGACAAAATGGGGCGATTACGGGAATGACAGAAGGAGATATAAGATGGTGGAGGGGGAGTGAAAAAAGCCGGACGATATGAGACATCGGGGTTGGTTGAAAACCAATTCGAACCCGGCACGCGCGGAAAAGTTCTTAAGAATCTGTCAGGTATCCGGCGCAAACGAGAGATGGACAGGGTTGAGGCGCAGGAGCAAGTGCGCGCATTAGAAGAACTGTCCGGTATTTATGACAGAAACCATCGGTTTACTGCGGCTGACGTCTGTAAAATTCATAAAATCTGGCTTGGAAAAATATACGAATGGGCCGGCAAATACAGGCATGTAAACGTAAGCAAGGAGAATTTCCCTTTTGCCTTCGCAAAAGAAGTTCCGCGTTTAATGGCAGAGTTTGAAAAGGGGCCTCTTGAAAAATATACGCCTTGCCGCTTTTCTTCGCATGAGGAAATAGCACGGGCAATCGCCGTTGTCCATACGGAGTTGGTTTTGATTCACCCTTTTCGAGAGGGGAATGGCAGGGTGGCGCGTATTTTGAGCGCAATGATGGCATTGCAGGCAGGGTTGCCGCCAATGGATTTTGGAGGTATCCGTAAGAAGAAAAGGCAAGAATATTTTTCGGCGGTAAGAGCAGGGTTAGATAATAACTATGCGCCTATGGAAAAGATTTTTAGCGCCGTGATGCGCCGGACTCTTCGATTTCAGAGATAACGGGTTCGGAAGACTTCATGGGCGGCTTAATCGCTTCGGTAATCGTAACATGGACGCCCTCTATGGCGGTTGACGAAGAAACCGTGGTGCAAAACAGAGCCTTCCGTTTTACAGAATCTTTCAGATACGGATTTGTTTCTATGAGAGATTTCTTCGGCATGACTTAAGTATACATCAAAAAAGGCAATAAATCATCATCAATTTGTCAAGCGATCAGACAGACCACCTCGCGTATAAACTCTACGGGCTTACGGAGGAGGAGATAAAAGTGGTGGAGGGGATAACCTCCCCCTCCCCTCCTTAGTAAGGAGGGGAGTTCAAAAACTACCCCTAATCCTGCTTTCTCGACCTTTTCCCGGCCTGCAATACCCTTTTCCTTATGCGGACGCTCGCGGGGGTTACCTCGACGAGTTCGTCCTCTTTTATGAACTCTATGGCCTGTTCGAGGTTCAAGAGCCTCGGAGGCGCTATCTGAACCGCGTCGTCCGCTCCGGCGGCGCGGATATTCGTGAGTTTTTTCTCTTTGACCGCGTTCACGTCGAGGTCGTTTTCGCGGGAGTTCTCTCCTATGACCATGCCCTCGTAAACCGCGACGTTCTCGCCTATAAAGAGAGTTCCCCTCGGCTGGAGGTGATTAAGAGCGTAAACGGTCGTCTTGCCGCTCCTGTCGGAAACGAGCGCGCCCGTCTTTCTCTTGGTCATCGCGCCGTGCCACGGCTCGTAACCGTCGAAGAGGTGGTTCAGAAGCCCGGTGCCCCTCGTACCGGTCATGAACTCGCTCCTGAAGCCTATAAGCCCCCTCGAGGGGATTCTGAATTCAAGCCTGCATCTGCCGTGCCCGTTATTCTGCATCTTCAGCATCTTGCCTTTTCTGGAGCCTACCTGCTGGGTAACGACCCCTATGAATTCCTCGGGCACGTCTATCATGAGAAGTTCCATGGGCTCGCTCTTTACGCCGTTAATCTCCTTTGTTATGGCCTCGGGCATGGCGACGGAAAGTTCATAGTTCTCGCGCCTCATCATTTCGATTAATATCGCCATCTGAAGCTCGCCCCTGCCCATGACCCTGAAGGTGTCCGCGCTTTCGAACTCCACCTTTATCGAAACGTTGTAGAGAAGTTCCTTTTCAAGCCTGTCCCTCAAATTTCTGGACGTAACGTACTTGCCCTCTCTGCCGGCAAGGGGAGACGTATTCGGCGAAAAAACCATCGAGATGGTCGGCTCGTCCACTATTATCCTCGGAAGAGGAGACGGGTTTTCCGCGCTCGTGACGGTATCTCCTATATTTATGCCTTCGATTCCGGCCAAAGCGACGATGTCGCCCACCGAGGCCTCTTTTACGGCTATCTTCTCAAGCCCTTCGAAGTTGTACATGGAAGAGATCTTCGTCTTTATCGCCTCGCCATTGATGCCTATGGTCGCTATGGTCTCGCCCGTTTTTATGGTACCCGAAAAAATCCTTCCTATGGCGAGACGCCCGACGTAGTCGTTATAATCTATGTTGGTGACGAGTATCTGCAAGACTCCGTTCGGGTCTCCTTCCGGAGGCGGAACGGTCTTTACGAGAAGTTCGAAAAGAGGCATAAGGGTTGAGGACTCTTCCTCAAGGGAGAGCTTGGCGAATCCCTTTCTGGCGTTCGTGTAAACTATGGGAAAATCCAACTGGTCCTCGGTCGCGTCAAGGTCTATGAACATGTCGTAAACCTCGTTAAGGACTTCCTTTATCCGCGCGTCCGGGCGGTCAATCTTATTCACCACGAGTATGGGCGGAAGCCCTAATTCAAGGGCCTTTTTCAGGACAAAGCGCGTCTGGGGAAGAGGCCCTTCGGACGCGTCAACCAAGAGAAGAACTCCGTCAACCATCTTAAGGGTTCTTTCGACCTCGCCTCCAAAGTCCGCGTGGCCGGGGGTGTCAACTATGTTTATCCTCATCCCCTTGTAGAGGACGGCGGTATTTTTGGCCATGATGGTGATTCCGCGCTCGCGCTCGAGGTCTATCGAATCCATGACCCTTTCCTTCACGACTTCGTTTTCGCGGAAGATGCCCGCCTGCCTGAGCATCCCGTCGACAAGGGTGGTTTTTCCGTGGTCAACGTGTGCTATTATGGCGACGTTCCTGATGCCTTCGATTTTCATGCGACAAACCTCTCTTTGGCTTTTTTATTAAAGGTGAATTTTTCAGTATAACACGTTCGGGAGACAAAAAGGAAGGAAACTTTATGAAGGGCATGAGGAGGACTTTAAAAACTTCTCCCTGCAATCCGCGCCGCAGAAGTAAAAGAGACTGCCGCCTTTTTTCTCGGTAATGGCGGCGCTTTTGGGCACATAGGTTCCGCAGACCGCGTCAAAGACGGTCTCCTCTCCGTCGCGGACCGGGGTTTTCTTCGCTTCGCCTGATTGCCTCTTCAAGGCCGAAGGCTTGCTTATGAGCCTGTAAGCGATGTAAAGGAGTATGATGAGTATTATTAATTTCATTTATCGATTAACCGGTTGACGACCGTCATTGCGAGCGAAGCGAAGCAATCTCGTGATTATAAAGAAATGAGATTGCTTCGGGCTGGGCTCCCGTTGCCGCGCGAAGCGCATTGCAACGGGAAGCCCCCTCGCAATGACAAACTCGGCTCATTATCAGTCTATCCTCGAAACCTTAAGCCTGTCTTTAAGAATCGAGGCGAGTTCGGCGATTGTTTTCCCGAAAACCGGATGCACTGCCTCAGGCGCTATCTCGGCCAATGGCACGAGCACGAACGCCCTTTCGTGAGCAAGAGGGTGAGGTATCGTAAGCCCCTCTTCCTCCAAAACGTCTTGCCCGTAAAGCGCTATGTCCAGATCTATCGGCCTTTCCTCCCATTGTCCGGAGGGGGTTCTTCCGAGCCTTCTTTCTATGTCTTTCAGGAAGTCGAGAAGAGCGCGGGGAGGCATGGAGGTCTCTATTTCGATTGCGCAGTTAAAAAAATCCCTCTGCTCGTGTTTACCCCACGCCGATGTCTCGTAAAAAAAGGACTGCCTTATGAGCCTTATTTTATCGGGGTCTTCGACGAGCATGCGTATGGCGGTTTTAAGATTCCCGGCCCTGTCCCCGACGTTCGAGCCAATGGATATGAAGACCCCGCGTTTCATATTTGCGTAATGCGATTTAGCACGCTTAAAATATGAACTCCAGCGCCTTTATCCTTTTCCCCATCTCCTCTATGACCCTTACCTCGTCTTCCGTGTCCTTGGCGACAAAGGTGGCCGAGAACCTGAGATACCTTCCCGTGTCGTCCCACGGAACGGTCGAGATGAGGCCCTGCTTTATGAGATACTCGGAAACGTCCTCGGCCGTCTCGAAAATAACTCCCTTTGCCGTGCCTTTCGGGGCCTTAACGTATAAATAAAACGAGCCTCCCGGCATCGCGGCCTTGAATCCCGCCGAGGTCAACGCGTCCACCATGAGCTTAAGGCGTCTTTTGTATTTCGCGACAATCTTATCCGTAAGTTCGTGGTGCTTCATGGCATAGGTGCCGGCCTTCTGTATGGCTATGAACTGTCCGGAATCGCAGTTGTCCTTTACGTGGGCGAACGCCCCTACGACCTTGGCGTTCCCCGCCATGAAGGCGAGCCTCCATCCGGTCATGTTGAATGCCTTGGAAAACGAATGCAACTCCACTCCGACGTCCTTCGCTCCCTCGACCGAAAGGAAACTCAGGGGCTTTCCGTCGTAGATCAAGGCCGCGTAGGCCGCGTCGTGGACGACTATGATTTCGTTTGCTTTCGCGAACTCGACGACCTTCCCGAAAAACCCGGCGTTCGCCACGGCTCCGGTCGGGTTATTCGGGTAGTTAAGATAAAGTAGTTTGGCCTTTTTCAAATCCTCTTTATCAATGGAATCCAGATCCGGCAAAAAACCGTTCTCCTCGAGGAGCGGAACCTTGACCGTCCTTCCTCCGTTCCACTCGGTATGCGTCGCCATGATTGGATAACCGGGAACCGTCATGAGAGTTACGTCGCCTTCGTTTATGAAGGCGTCCGGAAGCATGGCAAGGGCGCATTTGCTTCCTATGGAGTGGATTACCTCCTTCTCCGGGTCTATGCCGGAAACCCCGTAAATCGAGGCCATGTACTCGGCCGCGGCGTTCTTAAGTTCCTGTATGCCGTTATCCGAATAGCCCCTGTTCTCCGTCTTCGCGCACTCTATCTTCAAGGCCTCGACGACGACACTCGGAGCCATCTCGTCCGGCTCGCCCACCCCGAAGTCGAGGAGTTCGGTCGCGGGGTGCGTTTTCCGCGCCTCGGCCTTGGCCCTCTTTATCTTCTCGAATTTATAAATCCTGGTATCCTTGCCGAAACTACCTCCGCCTATCCTTTCGGCAAAAAGCCCTTGAATGAAATCCCCCATGCCTTGAACCTGCCTCTCTGTCTAACATTTTATTGATTTAAACAACTGCCGTGCGGGACTTTAGCCCTGCCCTTTAACCGTATTCACGAGGCTTCCTATGCCCTCTATCCTGACCTCTACGGTGTCGCCGGGCTTCATCGGCCCGACCCCCGAAGGCGTGCCTGTCGCTATCACGTCTCCCGGAAGGAGCGTCATCACGTTGGAGACAAAACTCAAAAGCTGATAAACGTCGAATATCATGTCTTTGGTTGACGAGTCCTGCTTTTTTTCGCCGTTAAGATAACTCTCCACCCTCGCGTCCAGCGGGTCTATGTCGGTCTCTATCCATGGCCCTATGGGAGCGAAGGTATCGAAGCCCTTTGCCCTCGTGTACTGGATGTCTTTTCCCTGAAGGTCGCGCGCGGTAACGTCGTTAAAGCAAGTATAGCCCAGGATGTGTTTCTTCGCGTTCTCTTTGGAAACCTTTACGGCATTTCTGCCCACTACGATCGCGAGTTCGCCCTCATAATCCACCCTTTTCGACATGTGCGAGGGATAGACTATCTCGTCATTCGGCCCTATGACCGAGGTCGAGGGCTTTAAAAACATCATCGGTTCTTCGGGAAGGGGCTTTGAAAATTCCGCGGCATGAGCCTTATAGTTAAGCCCTATGGCCACGACCTTGGAAGGAAGCACCGGTGGAAGAAACTTCACTTTCTTCGCGTCCCACGAGGCAAGGCCCTTTTTAATCCGGAACGCTTCGTAGGCGAAGCCGAACCCCAATACGTCCACCCCCTCGGCCGCGAAAACCCTCTCATTGTCCAGTATTCCCGAAAAATCCTTATTGTCAACGCTGAACCTTACGAGCCTCATCTCTTTACCTTCCTCCCTGCCATGGCCTTGAGCTTAAGCCTGAGGGCGTTTATCTTTATGAAACCCTCGGCGTCCTTCTGATCGTAAACAGTATCCTCCTCGAACGTGGCGTAGTCCGGGCGATAGAGAGATACGGGGCTTTTCCTCGCGCATACGGTAATGTTGCCCTTGTAAAGTTTAACCTTTATAGTTCCCGTCACCCCTGCCGCGGCCGCGTCAACCAACTTTTGCAACGCCAGCCTCTCGGGAGAATACCAGTAACCGTAGTAAACGAGTTCCGAGTACTTGGTTATGAGGCTGTCCCTCAAGTGCATGAGTTCCCTGTCCATTGTTATAGCCTCTAACGCGCGGCGGCTGAAGTGAAGTATGGTTCCGCCGGGGGTCTCGTAAACGCCTCTGGACTTCATGCCGACAAAACGGTTCTCCACGCAATCGGCCCTTCCTATGGCATTCTTGCCCCCTATGACATTAAGGCGAGCGAGGAGCGCGGCGGGGCTTAGTCTTTTGCCGTCAATCGAAACCGGGTTTCCGTTCTCGAAGCCTATCTCCGCGTATGCCGGCTTATCCGGCGCCTTCCCGGGTGATACCGTCAGTTGGAACATGTCCTCCGGCGGCTCTTTGGTAATGTCCTCCAATATCCCGCCCTCGTAACTTATGTGAAAGAGGTTCGAGTCGGTGGAATAAGGTTTTTTCTTGGTCGCGGTTACGTGTATGCCGTGCCGCTTGGCGTAGTCCATAAGCTCGGCCCTGCCCTTCATGCCCCACTCCCTCCACGGGGCTATGACCTTTATGTGCGGGTTTATCGCGTAATAGGCGAGTTCGAATCTCACCTGATCGTTGCCCTTGCCCGTGGCTCCGTGGCACACGGCGTCGGCCTTGACCTTTTTCGCGACCTCCATCTGGGCCTTTGCTATTATGGGGCGCGCGATGGAAGTGCCCAAGAGATAACTTCCCTCGTAAATAGCGCTCGCGCGAAGCATGGGAAACACGAAGTCCTTTACGAACTCCTCCCGAAGGTCCATTATGTGTATGTCTTTCGCGCCGCTCTGTATGGCCCTTTTCCTTAAGGTCTTCACCTCCGCGCCCTGCCCTATGTCCGCGGAAAAGGCTATGACCTCGCACCCGTAGTTTTCTATGAGCCAAGCGCTTATTACCGAGGTATCGAGTCCGCCGGAATAGGCGAGCACGACTTTCTTAATTTTCTTTTCCATAAACCACCTTAATCCCCCTAACCCCCGTAGGACAGAGCCTGCCCCCGCAATATTAAGCGGGGGCGTCCCGCCCGTCTAACAGAATGGGTACCCTTGGTTGATTTCTTACGCAAGAAACATTTCGAGTACGGCCTTCTGCGCGTGGAGCCTGTTTTCGGCCTGTTGCCACACGGAGGAATTCGCGCCTTCGATAACGTCGTCGGTTATCTCCTCGCCCCTGTGGGCCGGGAGGCAGTGCAAAACTATCGCGTCCTTCTTGGCGAGAGAAAGTATCCTCGCGTTTATCTGATAGCCCTTAAATGCCTTGACGCGATTTTCCCTTTCACCCTCCTGCCCCATGCTCGCCCAGACGTCGGTATTCAAAACGTCCGCGTTTGATGCCGCCTCTTCCACGCTTTTACAGACCTCTATATTGCTCGCTCCCTTTACGGAATCCATTATGGATTTATCCGGGCAATAGCCGTCCGGACAGGCCACGGCGAGGCGGAAACCAAGGATATTCGCCGCCTCTATCCACGAGTTGGCCATGTTGTTTCCGTCACCTATCCACGCGGCCTTGATGCCCTCGCAGGAGCCTTTTTTCTCGACGATTGTCATTATGTCGGCCAGCGCCTGACAGGGATGGTGCGTATCGGTAAGGCCGTTTATGACCGGAACCTTCGAGTATTTCGCGAACTCCTCTATGAGTCCGTGGCCGAAGGTTCTGATGACGACCCCGTCCACGTAACCTGACATCACGCGCGCCGTGTCTTTTACCGGCTCGCCCCTGCCTATCTGCGAATCAACGGAACTTATGAATATGACATTCCCGCCGAGTTCCGTCATGGCGGCCTCGAAAGACACGCGGGTCCTTGTCGAGGGCTTCTCGAATATGAGGGCAAGGGTCTTGCCCTTTAAAGGAGCGTGGGGAATGCCCCTAAGGCGCCTCTTCTTAAGGAGTATCGCCCTCCTGATAATGCCCAAGATTTCATCTTTCGTAAGGTCCGATATCTTTAACAGATGCATATGCTTCTCCGTGAAACGCCTGAGGAAAGAGAGTTTTTATAACATATTCCGGCCGGATTTGCAACGAGGGGATGGGGAATTTGCTTGGACTTCGCGAAATATTTAATATGGCAATAAAAACAAAAAATTATTTTCTGCGGATTCTTATCTTGCCCGGCTCAAGAATAATGAGATTGCCGGAAAAATCTTCTTTACTAAGGCCGTTAAAAGCCGCCATTATTTGTCTGTTAATCTCATAAAGCGACACTTCGGTCGGAAAATGAACGACAAAAATTCCATGATGAACGCCGAGAGGGAAACGCAAAACATTTCCGAACCCAATATCTCCGGTCAATATAACCGCTTTTTCTTTTTTAGCGAAATCGAATATTTCTTCGTCGCTTTTCCCTCTAAGACCGCAATCCCTGACTTCCAAAACTTCAAAACCATTTTGTCTTAGCGTCTTGGCCGTTGAACGCGATAAATTTTCATCGAGCAAGATTTTAAGCATTCAACCTATGGCCCTTATTTCCTCGTTTGAGAGATGCTTCGCGGCATAATCAAGCACCGCGAGTATGTCGTCTTTCGTGATATCGTACTCCTCCATGACTTCTTCATAGCTCATTCCGTGGGCAAGTTTTCCGAGAACCAGTTCCGCGCTCACGCGAGTCCCCTTTACCACGGCCTTGCCAAAGCATATCTTTTCATCAATGATTATCCTCGGAGCTATCTCCATAACCCCCCCCATGATTAAGAACTATACTCTATTTTATACCACAGCCGCGGGTTTTGTTCAAACGCAGCTTGTAGGTTGGATTGATCTTTTCAACCCACCAAACAATGTTCCGTGATGTTGGGTTGCGCCGACCCACGCCGCCGGCGCGGGTGCCTCGAACCCACCCTACTCGACTGAAGGGTCAAACTACCTTGCCTCCTCCAAAACCCCCTTCAAAATCCCCGTCATCTCGTCAACCTCTTTCTCGGTGACGATTAAGGCCGGAATAAAACGAAGCACGGTCTCTCCGGTAGAGTTTATTATAAGCCCTTTTTCAAGGCACTTATTCACGATGTCCCCTGCCGGACGGTCGAGCTCTACCCCTATTATAAGGCCCATGCCACGGACTTCTTTTATGAACTGATATTCCTTTTTGAGTTCAAGCAACTTTTTAAAGAGATATTCTCCTACCTTGCGGCAGTTATCCAAGACCCCTTGTTCGAGAGTGGCCTTAATCGCGGCTATGGCCGCGGCGGTAACCAGGAAATTCCCTCCAAAGGTCGAGGCGTGAGTTCCGGGAGAAAAGGCCGAAGCAACCCCGTCAACCGCCAACATCGCCCCTATCGGCGCGCCTCCTGCGAGGCCTTTGGCGAGTGTCATTATATGAGGAGTAACGCCGAAGTTCTCGTATGCGAAAAGAGTACCCGTCCTTCCCATACCGGTCTGAACCTCGTCGAATATGAGGAGAATCCCCTTTTCATCGCAAAGGGAGCGGAGCCCCTTAAGATAATGGGCAGACGGCACGTTTACCCCGCCCTCTCCCTGAATAGGCTCTATCATTATGGCCGCTGTCTTTTCGTCAATTGCCGCCCGCGCGGCATCGAGGTCGTTAAAAGGCACGTAAATGAATTTTTCGATAAGAGGCTCGAATCCGGCCTGAATCTTTTTCTGGCCCGTGGCCGCCATAGCGGCCATGGTCCTGCCGTGGAAGGACTTTTCCATTGTTATTATCTTGAACCTCTCCATGCCTTTATTGTTGAAATACTTCCTCGTGAGTTTTATCGCGGCCTCGTTGGCCTCGGCTCCGGAGTTGCAAAAAAACGCCTTACCGGCGAAGGAATTCTCGCAAAGGAGTTTCGCTAATTCCGCCTGCGGCCCTATGTGAAAGAGGTTCGAGGTGTGCATAAGGGTTTCGGCCTGCTTTTTTATGGCCTCCACGACCTTCGGGTGGCAATGCCCTAAGTTGCAAACAGCGAGACCCGAGACGAAGTCCAGATACTCCCTTCCGTCCTCGTCCCAAAGCCGCACCCCCTTGCCTCTCGCGAACGCCACGGGAAAACGCCTGTAAGTGTCGCAGACGTGGTTTTTCGTGAGTTCCATTACGTCTTTGTTTGACAATCCGGCCTCCGTTCGATTCTCTGTTCCCCCCTCCCTTTTGATGGGAGGCTGGCTCCCGCGACCCATGCTTTTTGCATGGGTGCCCCGCGAAGCATTGCAACGGGAAGCGGGGAGGGTGAATTCTGTCTTTCTCTTTTCCCCCTCACCCTACCCTCTCCCCCAAGGGGAGAGGGGAAAAAATTATTATAAACATTCTTCCGCAAGAAACAATAAAAATTATTTTGCCCAAAAAACGGATATTGATTTTTTGGGAAACCGGCAAGTGAAAGATTTCTGCCTGTAGGCAGGAATCTTTACGGCAAGGTATGCCGTTATATAGCTCGCCCAGACCTTCGGTCTGCGGCGAGCATTCCGTTGTCTGTCAGACGAGGCAGCGGCCATTTTTGCGACCGAGCCGTATGTTACAATACGGTGAGGAGCAAAAATGTGCCGATAACGAAGTCGGGGTACCCACCCCATAGGGTGGGTCGTGCAAATCGCCGGTTTATTTCACAATTGCCTTTAAAATCCTCTCAACGCCTTCAAGGTCTTTCTTTATCTCAAAAGACCGGTAAAGCCCCGTGTCCGAAACGATTCTTTTCACTTCCTCGGCCTCTCCGAAACCGATTTCCATAAACAATGCTCTTCCCGGCTTAAGATATTTAGGCGCGTCAGCTATGATGCGCCTTATTAGAGTCAGCCCGTCCGCTCCCCCGTCGAGCGCCGCGCGAGGCTCATGGAGCCTCACCTCGGGCGGGAGGGCTTCGATGTCTCCGGTTTTTATGTAAGGAGGGTTGGACGCTATAAGGTCGAATGAGAATTCAAACCCGCTGGCCTTCAGCGAAGCGAAAAGGTCTCCCTCCAAAAACGTGATGCTCTTTTCGACGTTGTTTAAAAGGGCATTCTCTTCGGCTATCGCAAGGGCCTTTGGCGAGGCGTCTATCGCGATAACGCGGCTGCCGCGGATGTCCTTGGCAATGGCGACCGCTATGCAGCCGGAGCCTGCGCAAAGGTCGAGCACAATGGGATTTTTTACGCCTTTAAGGGCTTTGACGGCCTCGTCGACTATCTCTTCCGTTTCCGGTCTCGGTATCAGAACGTCGGGCGTCACCTTTATCGGGTATCCGTAGAACTCCGTCTCTCCGAGTATGTATTGAAGAGGCTCGCGGAGAATCCTTCTTTCGAGCCATCCCTTTAAAAGTTCTTTCACCGAATCCTCAAGTTTTTCGTCGCGAACGGTAAGAAGAACCGAGGGTTTTTCGTTGCACGCGGAAGCCACCATAAAAAGCGCCTCTGTCGCGGCGTCCTCCACGCCGGATTGCCTCAAGAGTTCCTCGGCCTTTTTAAGGGCATCGAAGATATGTTCCGTCTCCGTCATCTACCCTGTTATCACCGTGCCGACTCCGGCGTCCGTAAAGACCTCGAGAAGCACCGAATGTTCGACGCGGCCGTCAATTATATGAGCGGACGAAACGCCGTTTTTAACCGCCTCTATGCAGCAGCCAAGCTTGGGAACCATGCCTCCTACCGCTGTCTTCTTCTTCATGAGGGCCTTGGCCTCGGCTGTGGTAAGGGAGGTGATAAGCTTTTTCTGCTTATCGAGCACCCCCGCCACGTCCGTAAGGAGGATTAGTTTTTCGGCCTTTAAGGCCGACGCTATCGCCCCGGCTACGGTGTCGGCGTTTATGTTATAGCTCTTCCCCTTGTCGTCGTAACCTATCGGCGCTATGACGGGAATGAAGTTGCTGTCCTCGAGGGTTTTTATGAGCCTCGGGTTAACGGTCTCGACCTCTCCGGCAAAGCCCATGTCCGAGCCTTTTATCTTCAAGCCCTTCGCCTTTATGAGGTTCGCGTCCTTGCCCGAAAGCCCGACGGCCTTGCCGCCGTAGTGGTTTATGAGGCCGACTATCTCCGCGTTTATCTTCCCTCCCAAAACCATCTCCACGACGTCCATGGTCTCGTCGTCCGTCACACGGATGCCCTTCACGAAACGCGATTCTTTCCCGAGGCGCGCAAGCAAGCGGCCTATCTGCGGCCCGCCGCCGTGCACCACGACGGGATTTATGCCGACATACTTCATGAGCACGATGTCCTGCGCGAAGCCCGCCTTAAGAGAGGGCTCGGTCATGGCGGCGCCGCCGTATTTTATGACCACCGTCTTCCCGGAAAACTCCTTTATGTAAGGGAGGGATTCGAAAAGCGTTTTTACTTTATCTATGTATTTTTGCATCACAGTATGTACCTCGACAGGTCTTCGTCTTTGAGTATGCCGGATAATCTGTCGTCCACGTATTTTCTGTCTATCTTTATTTTCTTTTCCGGCATGTCCGGCGCGTCGAAGGATATTTCGTCAAGGACCCGCTCGAGTATCGTATGCAGCCTCCTCGCGCCGATATTTTCCATCTTCTCGTTCGCGCGCGCCGCGAAGTCCGCGACCGCGTCTATCCCGTCAGGCGTGAACTCGAGGGTGGTCCCCTCTGTTTTCAAGAGGGCCATGTACTGCTTGATGAGGGCGTTTTGCGGCTCGGTCAAAATCCTCACGAAGTCGTCCTTTCCGAGCGGCTCCAACTCGACCCTTATGGGAAATCTCCCCTGAAACTCGGGTATGAGGTCGGACGGCTTTGAAATGTGAAACGCCCCGGAGGCTATGAAAAGTATGTGGTCCGTCTTCACCATTCCGTATTTGGTGTTCACGACCGAACCCTCGACTATGGGAAGAAGGTCCCTCTGAACGCCTTCCCTCGACACGTCCGGCCCCTGTCCCGAGCTTTTCCCCGCGATCTTGTCTATCTCGTCTATGAAGACGATGCCGGACTGCTCCACCCTCTCGACCGCGCCCCTCGACACCTTGTCCATGTCAACCAGTTTCTGCGCCTCTTCCTGCGCTATGATTTCCCTCGCCTCGCTTACCTTGAATTTTCTTCTTTTAATCTTCTTGGGGAAGATGTTCGAGAACATGTCCTTCATGTTCATGTCCATCTCCTCGACGCCCTGCGAGGTGAATATCTCGACCATGGGCATCCTTTGCTGCTCGAACTGCTCTATCTCGATTTCCTTGTCTTCGAGTTTGCCTTCCCTCAAAAGCGCACGGAGCTTCTCCCTCGTGGCCTTGGGCGATTCGGCCTCCCTCGCGCTCTCGCCTTCCTTGACCGGCTTGTAGGTGGGAGGCACGGGAGGGGGAAGCAGATAATCGAGGAGTTTTTCCTCGGCCAACTCCCTCGCCTTGACCATGACGGACTTGGCCTCGTCTTCCTTCACCATCTTCACGGCCAACTCCATCAAGTCCCTTATGATGCTTTCGACGTCCCTGCCGACGTATCCGACCTCGGTGAACTTCGAGGCCTCAACCTTTATGAAAGGCGCCTCGGCGAGACGCGCGAGGCGCCTCGATATCTCGGTCTTGCCCACTCCCGTCGGGCCTATCATTATGATGTTCTTGGGCGCGATCTCGTCCCTTAATTGCGGAGGGACCTGCTGGCGGCGCCAGCGATTCCGGAGCGCGATGGCGACGGCCCTCTTCGCGGCCTTCTGCCCGACTATGTATTTGTCCAATTCGGCGACTATCTCGGCCGGGGTAAAGTTCTTCATGCCTTAACCTTTCTCATCCGGAAAAATATATTTAGTTTTTATTTTTCCGGGGCAAACGCCGGGGCACCCATGCGAAGCATGGGTCGTGAGCCAAAGACAAGGAAAAATCGGCTGGACAAAACGGAGCATACCTTTTAGGTATGTGAGCGACCCATTGCTCCGCAATGGGTACCCCGACAGACGATTTTGACACAGTATTTGGCCAAAGATTGCGTTTGTCTTACAGTTCTTCGACGCTTATTTCTTCGTTAGTATATATGCAAATCTCTCCGGCTATCTTAAGAGCCTCCGTTGCTATTGCCTTTGCTCCGAGATTCGAATGCCTTAAAAGCGCCTTTGCCGCGGCTTGCGCGTAAGGCCCTCCCGAACCTATCGCGGCTACGCCCTCTTCCGGCTCTATGACGTCGCCGTTTCCTGAGATGATGAAGGTATGGTCTTTGTCCGCCACGATAAGCAACGCCTCGAGCCGCCTTAAAACCCTGTCGGTCCTCCAGTCCCTCGCGAGTTCCACGACGGCCCTCGTTATGTTGCCCCTGAATTCGTCCAGCTTTCCGTCGAATTTGTCGAAGAGCGTAAGCGCGTCCGCTGTCGAGCCGGCGAACCCGGCCAAAACCTTGCCGTCCCTCATGGTGCGTATCTTTACCGCGCCTTTTTTTACGACCGTGGAGCCGAGCGTTACCTGCCCGTCTCCGGCCAAGGCGACATGGCCGTCTTTTCTTATCGATATGATGGTGGTGCCGTGAAATTTAGGTTCCATAAGACTCCCCTATTCCGCTTTCATATTCGCCCTCGGATGCGCCTTGTCATAGGCGCTCATGAGGCGCTCCATCGATACGCTCGTATAACGCTGGGTGGTGGAGAGGTTAGCGTGCCCGAGAAGTTCCTGAATCGTTCTCAAATCCACCCCCCTGTCCAGAAGGTGAGTCGCGAAGGTGTGCCTCAGGGAATGGGGCGTCGGGGTTTTATTGATGCCGCTCGCCAAGGTATATTTTCTGACGAGCCTCTGCACCGTTCTCTGCGTTATCCTGCGGTTGCCCCTTCCGAAAAAAAGCGGCTCTTCCGGCAAGGCCGACTCATGCTTCGCATGGGTACCCCGTCTCGCGAAAGACAAATACCTTTTTAAAGCGTCAATCGCGAAACTTCCGAGAAGCGCTATCCGGGGCTTGCCGCCCTTGCCCAAAACCCTTATCGTGCCTTCGCTGAAATCAACGTCCCTAAGATTAATGCCCGTAAGTTCGCTGACCCTGACGCCGGACGAATAAAGGACTTCGAGTATCGCCCTGTCCCGCAATATTTCTCCCGCGTTTATCTTCTTCCCCCGGTTGCCTTGAGGCGCCTCGACCAGGCTTTTCGCCTCCTCGACCGTAAGCACGGTGGGAAGGCGTTTTTCGACCTTCGGCCTTGTTACGAGGGCGGAGGGGTTTTTTGTTATGATTTCTTTCCTGAGGAGAAACGCGAAAAAACTCTTTATCGAGGAAACCTTCCTCGCGATTGTCGCCTTCTTGCGCGTTCCGTGAAGATTAGCGGCAAAGGCCGTTATGTCGCTCTCCTTAACGCCCGTAACCACGCCTCCTGACGATAAAGCGCGTGAATCTTCGAGAAAACGCGTGAATTCGCGCAAGTCCCTCTCATAGGCGAGGCGCGTGTGAATCGAGGCGTTCTTTTCAGCCTCGAGGTAATCGAGAAAGGCTTTGATAAGCACCTTCACTCCGCTATCCCCCATGAGCCTTTTATAGCACCAAAACGCGAAACCTGCAAATATAAACCGCCAATTCATCCCGAAATACTGCGTTCTCGACAATTTTGCTCCTCACCGTATATCCACTATACGGTTGCGTCGCAAAATTGCCGAGGCCTTGTCCGACCCACGCCCGCCTAAAGCGGACGTGGGTGCCCCGGCGACTTGGCGGTTTACACAAATCAGCTTCTCCGGCAAACCAGCCCGCCTACCTTATAATGTTTCCAACCCTCCGGAACCTCAAGCCGCCTCTCTCCGCGTCAATTGAAAAATATATGATAAGAGCCCTTCCCTTTATCTCGCTTATGGGCACCGGACCCCAGAACCTGCTGTCGAAACTCCTGTCCCTGTTGTCTCCCATGACGAACACGTACCCATCGGGCACGATGTAGGGGGCGAAGTTGTCTCCGGTAGTGTCCCCGTAGACGCTCCCCTTAAAAATCCCGTAGGGGTCAACGATGGCCGTGCCGTTCACGAATATCCGCTTTTTCTTCACCTCGATGGTTTCGCCGGGAACCGCCATGACCCTTTTTATGTAGTCCTTGGTCCTGTCGCCGGGAAATCTAAAAACTATCACGTCCCCTCTTTTTATCTTTCCCCATACGGGCTTCATGGAGGACTCGATAATCGGGGTCAAGAACACGGTACGGCCGAAAAGCGTCCAACTCTCCCATCCTATTATGCCGGGCTTGGGAACCTGCACGCCGTAACTGAGTTTGCTCACAAAAAGATGGTCTCCTATGAGGAGGGTATCTTCCATGGAAGGAGACGGAATCTTGAAGGCCTGCACTATGAACATCCTTATGAGTATGGCGAGGACGAGCGCTATTATAACGGCTTCCGCGGTTTCTTTGGCAATCTTCTTGACTTTCGGGCCGTATTTTATTTTTTTAACGTCTTCTTTGTTTTCGTTTTTTTCAACCGTCATGATATCGCCTTTCAGATGGAATTTATATGTGACACCGCAAGGTAGGGGCACGATGCATCGTGCCCCTACTCTTATTCCGACATCCATACCCGCAAGGTAGGGGCACGATGCATCGTGCCCCTACTCTTATTCCGACATCCATACCAGCCTCAATCAACTTTCAAAACCGTCAAGAAGGCCTCCTGCGGCAGTTCCACCCTGCCGACCTGCTTCATCCTCTTCTTGCCCTCTTTTTGCTTTTCGAGGAGTTTTCTCTTTCTCGTTATGTCTCCGCCGTAGCACTTGGCGATGACGTTTTTTCTCAGGGCCTTTATCGAATCCCTCGCTATGACCCTCCCGCCTATGGCCGCCTGTATGACGACCTCGAACATCTGCCTCGGTATGACGGCCTTCATCTTCTCGACTATATTTCTGCCTCTGTAAAACGCCTTATCCCTCGGCGTTATGACGGAAAGGGCGTCCACGTGTTGGCCGTTTATGAGTATGTCTAAACGCACGAGGTCCCCTTCCTTATAATCGAGATACTCGTAATCCATGGAGGCGTAGCCCTTGGAAAGGGTCTTGAGCCTGTCGAAAAAATCCAGCACCACCTCGGCCAAAGGCATTTCGTAAACAAGCATGACCCTCGTCGGGCTTATGTATTTAATCTCCCTCTGCACCCCGCGCCGCGCTTCGCAAAGGCCCAGAAGTGCGCCCAAAAACTCGCTCGGCATGTGTATCGAGGCCAGTATGTACGGCTCCTCGAACTTCTCGACTCCGGGCGGAACCTCGGAGGGGTTGTCTATGCACTCGACCTCGCCGTTTTTATGCGTTATCCTGTAAACGACCGTAGGGGCGGTGGTTATGAGCTGCATCCCGTATTCCCGCTCGAGCCTCTCCTGTATTATCTCCATATGGAAAAGGCCCAAGAAGCCGCACCGAAAACCAAACCCCAGAGCAAGGCTCGTCTCGGGTTCGTAAATAATGGAAGAATCGTTAAGGCTTAGCTTCGCGAGAGACTCTTTCAAATCCTCGTACTGGGACGAATCAATGGGATACAGGCCGGCGAAGACCATGCTCTTTAAAACCTTGTATCCCGGAAGAGGCTCTTTCGCCGGGTTCATGGCGTCCGTTATCGTGTCCCCGACCTTCGTGTCCCTCACCTCTTTTATGGCGGCGGTTATGAAGCCGACCTCTCCGGCGGAAAGGCTCTCCACCTGCTTCGGATTAGGGGCGAAAACGCCCAACGTATCCACCTCGCATACCTTGCCTGTGGCGAAGAATTTTATCTTCATGCCTTTTTTCACCGTGCCGTCCATGACCCTTACCTGCACCACCACTCCGCGGTAAGCGTCATACCAGCAATCGAAAAGAAGCGCCTTCAAGGGCTTTTCGACGTCTCCCGCGGGATGGGGAATCTTCTTCACTATGGCCTCTAATATGTCTTTTATGCCTATGCCCTCTTTCGCGCTCGCCAAAACGGCGTCGCTCGCGTCAATGCCCAGAACGTCTTCGATTTCTTTTCTTATCCTCTCAGGCTCGGCCTGCGGAAGGTCTATCTTATTCAAAACCGTCACTATCTCAAGGTCCAGATCAACCGCCGTATAAAGGTGCGCCAGAGTCTGCGCCTCGACCCCTTGCGAGGCGTCAACCACGAGTATGGCGCCTTCGCACGCCGAAAGGCTCCTGCTCACTTCGTAACTGAAGTCAACGTGGCCGGGCGTGTCTATAAGATTAAGCACGTAGTCGTTTCCGTCGTCAGCCTTATAATCAAGCCTCGCGGTCTGCGCCTTTATGGTGACGCCGCGCTCGCGCTCGATGTCCATCTTGTCCATGAATTGGTCAACCATCTCGCGCTTGGTCAACGCGCCGGTCATTTCAAGGAGCCTGTCCGAAAGGGTTGATTTTCCGTGGTCAATGTGGGCGATTATGGAAAAATTGCGTATCCTCGATATATCGGTCATTTACCGTTCCTTCTGCGTTGTCGTCATGCAATAGGGTAATAGGATATTCTAAATAATTACGAAGGGTTTGTCAAAACAAAGGATTAAGGCGGTGGTGACCCCCGCGCCCCGAATGTTTCGCCTGCCGTGATGCGCGCGCATAGCGGCTTTTCATTGTGCCGGCCGTATTATTGTCTTTTATATTTCTTCCGTAAGGGGTAAAATGTTATTTTGTCCCAGCATCAAAAAGACGCGCGGCAAAAGAAAGGCACCCGGTTTTGAAACACAAACTCACGCTCATATATCCGGCGCACAAAAAGAACCTCGGGACCGGCAGGAGGAAGAAATATCCCATTCCCCAGTTGAGCCTTCCTACGATAGCGGCTTTGACCGACGACCGGTTCGACGTCGAAATCAAGGACGACAATATCGAGGACGTGGATTTCGACGCGAAGACCGACTTGGTGGGCATAACCACCATGACCACGCTCGCGCCGAGGGCCTACGAGATAGCCGATGAATTCAGAAGGCGCGGCGTGCCGGTCGTCCTCGGAGGCATACACGCCTCAATGATGCCGGATGAGGCGCTTGAACACGCTGATTGCGTCGTTACCGGCGAGGCGGAGGGCGTCTGGCCGGCCGTGCTCGACGACTTCATGAACCGCAGGCTCAAAAAAAGATACGCCGGCGAGGGCATGCACAACCTCGAGAATCTTCCGAGGCCCCGGCTTGACCTCTTGAAAAAAGACAGGTATTTTTCCTGCAGTCTCATCATGGCCTCCCGCGGATGCCCCCATGATTGCAGCTATTGTTCGGTGACCACGTTCTGGGGCAAAAGTTTCAGATACAGGCCGATACCCGACGTCATCACCGAATTAAAAAGCCTTCCTGACAAAATGGTTTTTTTCGCGGACGACAATCTCTACGGCAACAAGGTCTACGCCAAAAAATTATTTAAGGAGATGATACCTCTCAAGAAAAAATGGTCGTGCCAGGGAGACACCCTGATAGCGAACGACCCGGAGCTTTTGAACCTCGCCGCAAGGAGCGGCTGTGAGTGGATATTCATAGGCATAGAGTCCATATCACAGAAAAATCTGGCGCAAATGAGAAAATCGTTCAACAAGGCGGGGCAGTATAAAGAAACCTTCAAGAAGATTCACGACGCGGGCATAAGCATATTCGGCTCTTTCATATTCGGCCTTGAAGAGGACGACGAAAGGGTCTTTGAGGATACGGTAAACTTCGCGATAGACTGTCAACTTGACGCGGCGAACTTCTACATCCTTACGCCGCTTCCCGGCACCAAATTATTCGAAGAGATGAAGGCCGCGGGCAGATTATTGCATACGGAGTGGGATAAGTACGACGCGAACCACGTGGTATTCAAGCATCCGAAACTCTCGCAGGAGCAGCTCCTCGAAGGCCTCATATCCGCGTACAGACATTTTTACTCCGTCCCTTCCGTGGCGAAGAGGATACTCCGGCCCGGCAATAAAAGGTTTTTACAGGCCTTATCGTTGAATATCGGACGTTACCTCAGGAGGAAACGCTTCGAAACGACGTGCCGGATGGGGTGAAGGTGACTTAGCTCAGGGGATAAAAAATAAAAAACACGTGAACAGATTTATTTTCTCTCTAAGTTACTTATTCTTACTTTCTTTTTGGTACCGATGAGTTTCAAATAAAAAATTTGTCAATGTCTTTGCTGCATTTACAATCAATATAGCATGATGTTTTAACGGTTTATATGACCTGACATGTCGGTCACCCATACGATTACTTAAGCCAGCAATTCCGGAAATCACGCTTATAAGGCCAGATAAAACTTGTTTAAGAGAACCCTCAATGTCAGGACGTGAGGGGTCAAGATTAAGCTGCTTTTGAACTCTTTTGTAAAGTTTTATTAAATCGCCGTTATCAGTTGGCACATTGATGCTTACTTTCTTTTCAATCTCTTCCAGGACAGCCTCAAGTAAAGAACGTGCGTTGGTGATTGCGCCGTCATAGTCACCTTCTTGAATCTTTTTTTCTGATTTCTTGATTTGTTCGTCAATAAATAAATGCCCCTCTTTTTTAGACCCCTCAAATGGATGTTTGCATTCAACTGACACCCCTTGCAAATCCCTAACTTTAGCCATCCCGCCATCAATCACTACTTCAAAATGATCATATCGAAGGCGTTTATTTATATACTCATAAGCTTCTTCAATTTTAAAATCCTTATCCATGAACTCACGTGGATCAAGAACTTCACAAAGTAAAGTCTCGAATGCGGAAGTACCATTTAGGCTCCTAAGCTTATCCTCGGCATATTTCCATCGAGACGGGAATCCCTGCCCATAGACATCATTTGCTCCGTAATTGTTAAACAAGCTAACTAATTGAGGACCGCTACGGTAAAATGATAATTTTTTATCACCTGTAATAATCTCACCAATAGCATTAATTGTCCGTTCAGATACTTTCATCGTCTTACCCCGTCGCCTCGTCAATCCACTTGAGATACTCATATAGTCCGTCTTTTATCTTGAGAGATATTATCTCAGGCACATCATAGGGATGAAGTTCTTTTATCCTCTTCTTAATGGCAGAAAAGAGTTCTTTTCTTGTCTTCATCAGACAAATGACTTCGCCTTCCTCGCGAACCTTGCCTTTCCACGTATAAATGGAGGTAACGTTAGGAATGACATTACAGCACGCGGCAAGGCGTTCTTCGACAAGCGTCCTTCCTATACGCTTCGCCTCCGCCTCGTTCGGCGCGGTCATCATGCAAACGACATAATCGCTCATATCCCGCCTTTCACCACCCCCACCCTACCCTCCCCCGTAAAGGGGGAGGGATAAAAAGGGAGAGGAATTTTATTTAAATCCACCCCTGTTCAAAAAATCAATCGCGAGTCCCGCCATAAGGCTTGCCCCGATTGTCAGGCAATTCTCGTCAACGTCAAAGGTAGAAGAATGTAGGCACGATGCCGCGCCTTTTTTCGCGTTACCCGTGCCGAGCCTGAAAAGAGTTCCGGGAATCTCTTCCGCAAAAAGAGAAAAATCCTCGGCGCCCATGACCGCCTTTTCCATTATGACTACGTTTTTTCCTCCTAAAACGTCAGTTGCGGTGCGCCTCACCATATCGGTCAACTTTTTATCGTTTATAACCGAAGGGCAACCCTTCTCGTAATAAAACTCGTAAGAAGCATTGCTCGCGTAGGCAACGCCCTTTAACGTTCTTTCGACGAGAGAAGGGATTTTTTTTCTCAGGTTCGCGTCAAGCGTCCTTATCGTGCCCTCGAATTCGACCCTGTCGGCAACGACGTTTCTCGCGGCGCCGCCCGTTATCTTTCCTATGGAAATGACGGCGTTTTCGGTCGGGTCTATCTTCCTTCCGACTATCTCGTGTATGGCGTTTATGGCTAAAGACGCAATCGCTATGGCGTCTATGGCCTGATGCGGCCTCGCGGCATGTCCGCCCTTGCCTTTTATGACGATTGTAAAAGCGTCGGCCGAGGCGGTCATTACCCCGTACCTTATCCCGGCCTTTCCGACAGGATACTCCGGGAAACAATGGAGCGCGACAATCGAGTGAGGACGCGGGGATTCCAACGCCCCGTCCTTAATCATGTCCTTGGCGCCGCCCGGGGATTTCTCTTCCGAAGGCTGGAATATGAACTTGACGCTTCCGGGCAGTTTATCTTTAAAGCTTGAAAGAACTTTCGCCGCGCCGAGTAAAACGGCTGTATGCACGTCGTGGCCGCAGGCGTGCATCACGCCCGGAATTGAAGAACAATAAGAAACATTACTTTTCTCATGAACAGGCAGAGCGTCCATATCCGCGCGTAGCGCGATTACAGGGCCTTTTGTTTTTCCCCTTAAAAGCCCCACCACCCCGTAGCCGCCTATTCCTGTCTTAACGCTTATGCCGCTTTGCCTTAAAATCTTCGCGACAAAGGCCGAGGTGTTCTTTTCCATTCCCGAGAGTTCGGGGTTTTTGTGGATATGCCTCCGCCACGCGATAAGTTCTTTTTTAATAGAGGCGGCCTTTTTAACGGCGTCGTGTTTCATGCAGGGAAAATACCACCTTTACAAGGTTAAATCAACTAACAGCCGAATCAAAGATTAAAAATCGAAAACCCGGCCATATTTTCTTCAACCCGCTTGACAATGCCTCTTTCAAGCCGTATCCTTTACTTATATGGATACGGCAAAGGCAATAAGGATAACCTTTTCCGCGTTTATCCTGCTCGCGATATTTATTTCCGTTCCTTCGCCTTCCGCCTTAACGGGCGACGCCGGAACGCCGGAGTTCGCGGCTAAAATCGGTCAAGGCAACCTTGCCCTCCTGAGATTCGACGCGCCGCAAGGCGTCGGGGAAATTACCGGCAAACTCCGCGAAAGGGAAATGGCGTTTTTCAAAAACCCAGAAGAAAACTCCTTTTACTCTCTTGTCTCCGCGCCTCTTGGAATGGCGGAAGGCATACATCTCATCGAACTCAAAGCGAGCAGAAATTCCGCAAACAACAAACGCCTCTTTTATCCCGTTATAATCGAGGAAACGGAATTCCCGGGCGAAAACATAAGGGTTCCGAAAAAAATGGTTGATTACGACAGAAAAACCCTTAAGAGGATAAAACAGGAAAGAGAACTCGTAATGAGCGTTACCGGAAAACGTTCGAGCGAAAAACTCTGGAAGAGCGAGTTCCTCTTGCCGCTCGACAACGCCATAACGAGCGGGTTCGGCACGAAAAGGACTTTGAACGGAAAGAAACCCTACCGCCACGCCGGACTTGATTTGAAGGCCAAAGTAGGCAATCCAATCACCGCCTCCAACTCGGGCCGGGTCGTTCTCGCGAAATCTCTCTACCTCGGAGGCAACGCCGTGATAATAGAGCACGGGCTCGGGCTTTTTACGGCGTATTACCACTTATCGAAGATAAAAGTCTCCGAGGGCTTTATCGTAAGCAAAGGGGATGTGGTGGGCCTTTCCGGAAAAACCGGAAGAGCCACCGGGCCGCACCTTCACTGGGGCGTGGCGCTCGACGGGGAATGGCTTAACCCCTTAAGCGTCCTTACGATAAACGACGCCGGCGAAACGCACGGCGGGATTACTCTCGCGAATGCCCTTTGAAATCCCGCCCGACCCGTCCCTCGGGATGAGTTCCCCGCGCTTGTATCCGTCTTTGCCCCTGCCCTTTTTCTCTTTGTCATACGCCTCGATAAAGTCCTTGAGTATGTCGTCGGCATTGCCGCGGCTTTCGACCTCGATAATCATGATATGCCCGCCGGAACCTTTCCTTATGACAAAGGTTAAGATATCCCCGTCCCGCTCGCCCTTAAAAATCCCTTCCTTCTTGTCAAGCCCTCCCACGGGCTTGAATCCAATGCTCTGGGCGGCGTTAAAACCCCTCTGATAGCCGAGGTCCTTGGCATAATCGTCGGCCTCTATTGTTTTTTTGGCGCGCGAACGGAACTCTTTTTTCGGCCGTCCGTGGGACTTCTCCATAATCACCATATCGGCCGCGCAGCCGAATGACAAAACAAGGGCCGAAACAAGGAACGCCTTCCAAACGTGTCTCTTTTCCATTGTATTTCCCCCCGCTTTGTTTTAGGATAATTGATACATAAATGTTACCCGACTACGCGATTCTGTCAAGGAAAAAGGAGGATTACTTTCTTTTTAGGAAAAAAGAAAGTAATCAAAGAAAAACCGATTTAAAAAACAATATTCCCGACGATACAAAATAATTGAGATTGCCGGAGGTTTAAAAAATGCTTTTCGACCATATCGAAGAAAAAGAGGCAGTCGAGAGAGCCGCTCTCATAGAAAAAAACGGGATTACTTTTTACACGCTCCTCGCCGAAAAAATCAACGATAAAGGCATGAAGGCCGTGATAAAAAGAATCGCGGAGGACGAAAAAAAACACCTTCGCGTAATCGAGAAGAAATATTTCCCGGAGGCCGGATTCCCGATGGACGTGACCGACGAGGAGATTGAGATAGAAAAATACGTCAAGAAAAACACGCCCGACCTTTTCACGAGGCGCATAAACATCGAAAAACTCTTCGCCCTCGTGACCGAGCCGAAGAAGGCGCTCCTCATCGCCCTCGATACGGAGATGCACTCGGCCGAGTACTTCGAAAACCTCTCCAAAAGGGCCATGACCGAAGAGGGCAGAAAAATCTACAGGGAACTCGCCGAAGAGGAAAGAGGCCACGTAAAGGACATAGAAGGGATTTTGGAATCGTTGTAAAGACGTTCATGAAAAAATTAACGGGCTAAAAAATTACCAAAAGATGGTGGTAAGATAAATAAGATAAAAAGGAAGTAATTGATTTTACGGTGGATAAGGAATAAAATGGCGGCACAAAATAGTGACTGTCCCTACTTCTTTGAGGAAAAGAAAAAAAGTGGATAGAAAGATACTGCGGCGCTAAAAAGGGGAGGGTTACAATGCAAAAGAACCTCGCAAGATTAAAAAAAGTAGAATTGCGCGACGTGTGGGAACACGAGGCGATTGATTTTACCAACTGGCTTGCGCAGGAGGAAAATCTTGATTTGCTCGGCGAAGAAATCGGCTTTGAGATAAAACTTATCAAAACCGAAGCAAATGTTGGGACATTCAAGGTTGATATCTTGGCCGAGGAAGAAAGCACCGGAAGAAAAATTATAATTGAAAATCAACTTGAAAATACTAACCACGACCATCTCGGCAAAATCATCACCTATGCGTCCGGCTATAACGCAGAAATAATTATTTGGGTTGTTCGCGATGTCCGCGAAGAACACCAGCGCGCGATTGAGTGGCTAAACGAACACACCGATGAAAAGACGGGCTTCTTTCTCATCAAGATTGAGCTTTGGCAGATTGAGGGCTCAAGCCCTGCACCGAAGTTTGAGATTATGGCAAGTCCAAATGAATGGGCAAAGGCAATCAAGGCAAGTCCGGCCGGCGGTGAACTAACCGATACCAAACTTCAGCAATTGGACTTTTGGACCAAATTCAAAAATTTCGCCCAGACGAAAGACCAAAAGATTAATCTGCGAAGGCCGTTTCCTCAACACGGGTACATTGTCAGCATAGGAAGTTCCGACGCTCACGTTGAGCTCAATATTAATTCCAAAGAAAATTTACTCGGTTGCATAATGACCATAAAAAGCAACAAAAACCTCTTTACCTTTTTGCAGGAGCGCAAAAAAGAAATAGAAAAAGAAATTGGCGAACAGGCTGAATGGGTGGACGCGGCAGTTACCTCGCGCATCAAAATCAAAAAAGAGGTTTCCGATATATTCAGCCAAAGCGAAGCCGAAAATTATTTTGCTTGGCTTTACGAAAAAACAGTGCTTTTTCAAAAAGTTTTTGGTAAGCACTTTAAGGAATTCAAAAAAGACGAACTTTCACAGGACAACTAATTCGCGTACGCAATGAAATAATTTGGCGGGTCGAGCCCGCCCTGCGGGACTTCATCGACCCTTCAATTCTTCGCTTATCTTTTCAGACAGAAAAATCTTTAAAAGCGACTGATAAGGCACGTCCTTCTTGTGGGCAAGGAGTTTCAGCCTTGTAGGGCGGGCTCGGCCCGCCGTTTAGGCGCTCATAAAAGGGATTAGCCTTGTAGGGTGGGCTCGGCCCACCATTTAGGCGCTCATTAAAAAGAATTGGTGGGCACAGCCCACCCTACGGGACTGACAAAAGCCTTGTAGGGTGGGCTCGGCCCACCATTCAGGCGCTCATTAAAAAGAATTGGTGGGCACAGCCCACCCTACGGGCCTGACAAAAGTTGCGGAATTAAAATAACACCGCGGCTCCGACATTCTCCCATCTTGCCGTTACGGCCTTCCACTCGTTGTCCTCTTTTTTGAAGACTATGCTGAATCTATATCCCGCGGCGTCGTCGGGGAGCACGTCTCCGATGGTTTTCACTTCCCTGCCTGAAATCAATACGGCCTTTACGTCGGCAAGAGCGGTCTCTCCCTTGACCTCGACCTTGACGCTTCTTACGAGCACCGAGACCTTCTCGGCCCTCAAAAACTGCGCGAGCAAAATCCCCTTTACCCCGTTATAGTCTACTTCGTCGGCGCTGAAACTCTTGGATACGCACGACAAAAACCTCTTTATGTCCTTATCCCTCGCCGAGGCCGCGAAGTCCTCCACCACGGACTTGACCCGTTCCTCTTCGCTCAAAGGCTTGGAGCAGGAAAGAACCCCTACGGCGATGAACATCAAAATCGTAAGACAAAATACGCGCTTCATTACGCACCTTTGAAAAAAACCAGATTAGATCGTCCGAACGTAAGAAATGGCTTTAGACAAGGCGCGCGACGAAGGAAAACCGCAGGCGCACTTTTCACGTGCGTCGAGGATTTTCCGAGGCGACCCATCCTGCGGATGGGTACCCCGACGCAGTATAAAGGCATTTATCACATTCGGTTAGAATCACCCGAAAAATACGCTCGCTATCCTGAATATCTCCGCATCAACCGTCTTGCTTTTTCCCGTCGCCTCGTCGAGGGATACGTCCACTATCGCCGTTCCCCGCAAGGCCACCATCCTCCCGAACTTTCCCTCGCGCGCCAGTTCGACCGCGGCCACGCCGTAGCGGGTCGCGAGCACCCTGTCATAGGCGGTCGGACTGCCGCCCCTTTGAAGATGCCCCAAAACGACGTGCCTGCTTTCTATGCCGGTTCTTTTTTCGACCTCTTTCGCCAAAAACTCCCCGACCCCTCCGAGCCTTACGTGGCCGAAGGCGTCAACCGCCGTGTCCTTGGCTATGACCCCTCCGAGTTCCTTCAGGCACGCCCCTTCGGCCGCGACTATGATGCTGAAGTTCTTGCCCTCCGCCTTCCTCCTCTGCACGACCTTCGTAACCTCTTCGACGTCGAAGGGTATCTCGGGAATGAGTATTATGTCCGCGCCTCCGGCTATGCCGCCGTAAACCGCTATCCAGCCGGCGTGCCGTCCCATGACCTCCACCACCATGACCCTGTGATGGGCCTCCGTCGTGGTGTGGAGCCTGTCGAGGGCGTCGGTAACCATGCTTACGGCCGTGTCGAAGCCGAAGGTGAAATCAGTGCCCGAAAGGTCGTTGTCTATGGTCTTCGGCACGCCCACGGTATTTATGCCGGCCTTATAAAGCTTCGCGCAAACGCCTAACGTGTCGTCGCCTCCTATGCCGATTATGCAGTCGAATTTCAACTTCTTTATGTTTTCCATGAGCTTTTTCTCGTCCTCGGACTTCTTGAAAGGATTCGTGCGGGACGTTCCGAGTATGGTCCCTCCCCTCGGCAAAAGCCCTGCTATGGATTCGTTGGTGAGAGGCATGGTCGAAATGTCTATAAGCCCCCTCCACCCGTCTTTTATGCCCGTGAACTCGCATCCCAACTGATGCCCTCTTTTTACGCACGCCCTTATAACGGCGTTAAGCCCCGGGCAATCCCCTCCGCCCGTAAGTATTCCTATGTGCATACGCGCCTCCTGTTTTGATAATTATAAAAAACAAAAACCCTATTCGAAAACCGCCACAGGAAGCCTCACGATAAAAGTAGAGCCCCTGCCAAGCACGCTCGTCGCCTCTATCCTGCCGTCAAAGGATTCGACTATGTCCTTGCAGATGCTTAGGCCTAAGCCGGCTCCGCCCTGCTCCCTCGTCCGCGCCTTATCCACCCTGTAAAACCTGTCGAACACGTACGGCAGGTCTTCCCCCGCTATCCCGACTCCCGTATCCGTAACGCTAAAAACCGCGAAACCGCCCGATTCTTCGAGCCTCACGATGACACTGCCGCCGGCGCGGGTGTATTTTATGGCGTTATCCACGAGATTATACACCACCTGACTCAGGGCCACGGGGTCGGCAAGAACCTGAAGCGGCTCGTTTTCTTCGAGCTCAAGCCTTATGCCCTTTTCAGCGGCCATCCTCTTTATCTGCTCGAAGCGGCCCGAAACCACGAAATCGAACTTGACGACCTGCCTCGCGGCCCTTTCCTTGTCCACGTCGGCCCGGGCCAGCATAAGGAGATTATTCACTATGTACCCCATCCTGTCTATCTCTTCAAGGAGCGAGACGAGGGTCGTCTTGAGTTCCTCCGGGGATGAGGCGGAACGGAGCGTCACCTCTATCTCTCCCTTCATTATGGTAAGAGGGGTCTTGAGTTCGTGCGAGGCGTCCTCGGTAAACTGCTTAATCTGGCTGAAAGACCTCTCAAGGCGGCCTATCATGCCGTTTAACGTGGCCGCGAGGCGCCCTATCTCGTCCTCCGGCCCCTTAATGCTAATCCGCTCGTTCAGGTTTTGGACGGTAATCCTTCTCGCGGCCTTTGTTATTTCAGTGACCGGCCTCAAGGCCTCTCTCGCGAGAAACCATCCGGCGCAACCCGCCACCGCGACCGAAGCCATTAAGCCGAAGACGAAGAGATACGTCATCCTGCGGTAGACCTCGTCCATGCCCTCGAGCGAACTGCCCACCTGTATGATGCCGATAAAGCCGTAATCCTTCATCATGATAGGCGTTGTTATGAGCCTCACCGGATAAACGCCGAACGTCCTTATTGTCTCGAACGTCGTGTCTCCGTTTTTGGCGGCCAGAAACGCATTCTCGGAAAGGGGCAGTTCGAAATCCGCGAGGGTGCTTGATTTTGCCATGATATCGCCGGCGGGGGAATCTATCTGGATGTAGTTTCCGACGATCCTCACGCCGAAGAATCTCTCGAGTATGACGTCGAAGTTCTTCGGTATGCGCACCTCGGCCGGAGGCCTTACGATTGTATGGGCGAGCATGCCCGAAACGGAGCTTATCTGCTCGTCAACCCTGTCCACGTAGACCCTGGAAAGGGTGTAAAAAAAACCCATGCCCATGGACACGAGGCTTATGGTGAGGATGGTAACGTACCAAAAGGTGAGTCTCGTTCTTACGGAAAACTTCATCATATGAATCGCCTTTTTTTGACAATCCAGTTTTTTCTTTGAATATTTTTCCTGGATTCCCGCTTAAAGGCTTGTCCCCGCAATCTTAAGCGGGGAACCAGTTCTTTTTAGAAGCGCATTTTCTGGATTCCCGCTCAAAACACCGCGGGAATGACAAAAAGGGGCGATCGCGGGAATGACAAGAAGAAAAAGGCGGATTAACGGCCCGCGGCGCCTATCCTCGCGAGTTCATCCATTGAGGTTATGAAGATGTCTTTCCTCTTTATGTCTATGACGCCGGCCTCTTTAAGGCTCTTCAAAAGCCTTATCGAGGTCTCCTGAGTTATGCCCAGAAGCTCCGCCATCTCGAGGCGCGAAAGCTCCAGATGCAGCCTCACCCCCCCGTCCTCCTTGACGCCGTACTCGCGAGCGAGGCTCAAAAGGAGACTCGCGAGTTTTTCCTTGGCGTTCATGAGGCCGAGGCTCCCTATCCTTTCGTAGGCGTCGTGGAGTTCCTTTCCGAGCGATATAATGAGTTTCGCGGCTATCGTGGGCTCGGTCGTTATGGTTCTCAAAAAATCGCTCTTGGCTATGAAGCAGAGGTCGGAATCTTCCATTGCCACGGCGTTATTTTCATAGTTCTTTCCGTCATAAAACACCTCCAGCCCGAGGAGGTCTCCGGGGGTGAGTATCTTTATTATCTGCTCCCTGCCGCCGGAGGAGCTCCTGACGAGTTTTATCCTTCCTTGTTTGACGATATAGAGCCCTTTGCACTCGTCGCCCTCGGTAAACACGACCTCTTTTTTCGAATAGGAAACAGTCGTCACCACGTCCTTGAAGACGTGGAGTTCCTTGGAGGAAAGCCGCGTAAAAAGGGCGTTATCCTTTATGCGGCAATTGCATATGGAGCAGACGGAATCTTTTGTCTTCATATCGCGTCCCTCACCTCTCGAGCGAGACAAGCCCGTTGGTTCCGCAAAAAGCCCCGAACGGAAAATCCGCCATATACGGCATGACCGCCATGCTGACTCCCTTTGCCTCAATCCTGCGCGCGAGTTCCGTGACCTCGCCGTAATCTATCGGCTCCCCCGTAGTCCAATCAACCGTCTGGAATTTTATCAAAACCTTACGCGGCTCCCCCGCGATCTCGACCGCCTCGGAGGCGAGGTCCTCTATCAAACGGCTTATCTCCTCATTGTCTTTGCCGAGCTCATCCGACATCTGTTTATGATAAGCCATTATGGAATAATAATCAAACCCGCTTTTCACCGTCTCGCGAAAATCCTGCGAAAACCACGCGAGCGCCGACCTCGGATTCGTAACGCTCTCGTACATCATGTTTATGGCGAATTCGACGTCCGGGTTCTTGGCCCGGACGGCCTTTTTGAGCCTTCCCGCGACGTAAAGAAGCCTTTTGTTTTTCCACGACGCCCACTTCCAGAACTCCGCCGTATAAGCGACTCGCCCGTCGCCTCGCGTTGCATAGAGCCCTTTCGCGTCAAGCCTTCCGCCCGTGTCGCGCCTGTAAAGGGCCTCGGCGAACGGCCCGAACCCCTCGTTGTGCTTCAAAATCAGGTCGTCCTGAAATAATATTCCGTCTATGTCGTATGAGGCGAGGTCGGAATACAACCCCTCCAGACGCTCGACTGTTTCGTCGTTAAAAAGGTCAAGCCCCCGGCATCTCGTGAAAACGCCTTTTTCGATGTCATAGCCGCGGCAGGCGAGCTCGTTCCGCTCCTCGACGCCGTAATCCGCGTACCGGGTCGTCATCCACGCGAAAATCTTAATGCCGTTTCTGCGGGCCTCCGCCGCGGCAAGAGAAAGGACGTCGGCCTTCACCGGAGCGCGGGACGACCTGAAGTAAACGCCTCCCTCCGCCGTCCTTTCCTTGGTGAAGAATCCCCTGTCGAAACTGTTGTGAAATACCCGGAGTATTATGGCGTTCACCCCGAGAGAGGACATCCGGGATATTTCCTTTTTTATTTCCTCCGGCGTCGTTCCCTCGAAGACCAAAACCTGCGCGGCCCTCATGGCCGCGCTCATGGCAGGCGCGGGCTTTAGCTTTACCACGCGAAGAACCGGAATCCTTTCGCCTTCTTCTTTGAGTTTTTTCTCGGCTATAAGCGCTCCCTTCAAAGCTTCCTCGCGGTAAACGCTTTCGCCGAAATTCCTGATGAATATTTCGAACCCGTCTTTGGCTTCTTTATAACGCTTGTCTCTTAAAAGAGAGAGGGCCGTCAGGTAATGCGCCCTTTCCTTGAATTCCGTAAAGGGGAACCGCTCCGTGACGCGGGAAAACTCTCGCGCCGAAAGGGCATAATCCTTGTTGTCGAAGAGGCGCTTCGCGTAGGCGAACTGCGCCCGGTCGGAAACATAGCCCTCAGCCGATAGAACAGGCGCGCCTGATGCGAGAAGAAAGAAAAGAAAAACCGCTCCCAAGACCCTATTGAACGAAGAACGCATCTATCGCCTCTTTCACGGTCTTTACCCCGACGAGTTTCACCTTGTCCTGCCCCTGCTTAATATCCTGCGCGTTGCTCTTCGGAAGAATACACCTCTTGAAGCCGAGTTTCGCGGCCTCCCTCACCCTCTGCCCGGCCTGAGTAACTCCCCTCACCTCTCCGGCAAGCCCTATCTCTCCGAACACACACGTCTCCCGGTGAACCGCCTTGTCGAGAAAATTCGAGGTAAGAGAGGCTATTATGCCCATATCCGCCGAAGGCTCGTCTATCCTCAGGTCTCCGGCCACCTTTACGAATATGTCGTGGTTGGAAAGCGCGACGCCCGCCTTCTTCTCGAGCACCGCGGCGAGGAGCATGACCTTATTGTAATCCACCCCGGCGACCGTGCGCCTCGGCACGCCGAAAACAGAAGGGGACACCAATGCCTGTATCTCGACGAGAAACGTCCTCGTGCCCTCGAGGCAAGGCGTAACGCAAGAACCTGACGCGCCTTCGGGCCTTTCGGCCAAAAAAACCCCGGAAGGATTAGTCACCTCGGCCAAGCCGTCGCCCTTCATCTCGAAAACGCCCATCTCCATGACCGAGCCGTAGCGGTTTTTGACCGCGCGGAGCATCCTGTACACATGGCCGGACTTGCCCTCGAAGTAAAGCACCGTGTCCACCATGTGCTCGAGCACCTTGGGTCCGGCTATCGAACCGTCCTTGGTGACGTGGCCGATAAGGAATAACGGTATCTCAAGGGTCTTCGCGAGGCTGATAAGCCTAAAACTTGCCTCCCTCACCTGAGTTACGCTTCCGGCCGAGGATTCGAGCTCATCGCAGTAAAGGGTTTGAACCGAGTCTATGACTACTGCCGACGGTTTTATCTCTTTTATTCCCCCGGTTATCCTCTCGACCGAGGTCTCGGCCCACACAAGGAGATTTCCGTCAATAACGCCGAGCCTCTCGCCGCGAAGCTTTATCTGGCGCAGGGATTCCTCGCCCGACACGTAAAGCACCTTGCCGCCTTTTCCGGAAAACCTGCCCATGGCCTGCAAAAGAAGGGTTGATTTGCCTATGCCCGGGTCCCCTCCGACAAGGACGCAGCCGCCCGGCACCATGCCGCCGCCCAAAACCCTGTCGAACTCCTCCATGCCGGTCTTAATCCTTGATTCTCCCGCGCTTCCGACGTCGCCTATGGCGGCCGGAGGAACGCCGCTCCCGAGGCCGCCGCCCGCGCCCTCTCTTGCGGTCGAGAGTTTCTCCTCGGCCATTGTGTTCCAGCCGTTACAACCCGGACAACGCCCAAGCCACTTGGGAGCCGACTGGCCGCACGACTGACAAACGAATACGCTTTTGGACTTCGCCACGATAACCCGGCTAACGATACGGTTTTATTTCCGTAAAATAGCGATTAAAATCCCCGCTATTTCACAAACCCGCGCAAAAATCAAAGCATATTTTTTGTATGTTTGACAAATATTGCGGTTTTGTTATGATAATTTAAGTATAATAGTTTCAAATCCCGGGGAATACGGATAAAAATGAGCCTGGAACACACAAACATACTAATTGAACTGAATAAAGCTGTCAAGACACTAAATTTTTATCCCGAGGGACATCCCAACCTCGATAGCGTTATCAAGAACTTCCATTCCATGTTGCTGAACGAGACCGCTCAAAGAGGCCCTTTCACGTGGAATACGGACAAAAAAGGCATCTCCGTCGCTAACGTTCAAGTGGCCCCGGGAAACGCCGTGGTGGCCGGGCTCGCGAAATCCTTCTTCTACCGGAAGATACGGGCGATAACGATAACCCCCGATGTTTCAATCGAAGACATCAAAACGTTTGCCAAAATACTGGCGGAAGACGCCGAAGACGTGTTCGCCAAGGGCGGGGTCGAAAGGATACTGGCGAAAAACGACGTTAAGGGCATACTCCTTAACGAGATGAGCTACAAAGACCTCGCGGATCTCAAAGAAAAAATCGAAGAAGAAGAAAAAAACAAAGAAGAAGAAAAAGAGGAAGAAACCGAAGAACCTGCCGGGGAAAACGTTCGGGAAGAAGAGGCAAGCCCCGAAGAGGCCGGGGAAGAAAAAAACGAAACATTAGAGGCTCTCGTCGAGAAAATGGAAAAAGAAACCGACGCCATATTTTATAACGACATAGCCTCCCGCGTCTGCGAAAATCTTGACGGCTTGTATGCCGAAAAAAACATCGACAGGGCCATACCCGCCCTCATCGTCTTCGGCAAGCAAACGTTCCCGGCGTTCGCCGCGGACAATAACATAAGGAAAAGGGCCGGCGAGTGCCTCTCGAAGTTTCTGACCGAAGAGGCGCTGACCCGCATAGTTAAAAGAATAGGCAACAAGGAAGAACCCTTGCGCCCCGCGCTCGCACAGCTTATAATAATGTCCGGAGATACCGGCGCTTCTTTGATGATTAACGAACTCGTTGAAACAAGCGACGGGCAGGCAAGACGCATTTTTTTCAACATGCTCGTCCGCCTCGGCGAAAAGATACGCCCTCTGGTCGAGGCGAAGGTGCTGGACACGAGGTGGTCCGCGATACGGCAGATGGTGGCGCTTCTGGGCGCGATAGGCGACGCCCGGAGCATCCCCGCGCTCGAGGCCGCCTATAGTCACGCGGACGTGCACGTCAAAAAAGAAGTGCTTAAGAGTTTCGCGCTGATACATTCCCCCAGAGCCACGGAATTGCTGCTTTCGGCCCTGAAGGAAAAGAACGGCGACAAAGGCCTCATGGGGCAGGCCATTATATCGCTCGGGGTATTGAAAGAGGTCTCCGCGGTCGATACGATAGGAGAGATAGCGCTCCGGAAAGACGCCTTCTCGGACGACACGGACCTTCAGCGGGAGGCCATAAAGGCGCTCGGCATGATACGGGACGACCGGAGCGTCCAATACCTGAAAAAAATCCTCTTCAGGAAGGCATGGTTCGGCAAGGACACGAACGAGGAGCTCCGCACCCTTGCCGCGTTATCGCTCGGCAAGGTTGATTCGCCGGAGGCCAAAAACGCGCTCGATGAGGTTTGCAGGGATTCTTCGGGCAAGCTCTACAACGCGTGCAAGAGAATACACGAAGGGACCCAAAAATAGACTTTGATTTTTGGGGCAAACCGGCAAGTTGGCCGACCCACCCTATGGGGTGGGTCGTGCAAATCGCCGGTTTGTAAAATAGCGAGGTTTTTAATCGCTATTTTACGGAAGGGACCAAGGCCGAATGACACCGGAAACTCAAGAAAATATTCTAAGGGCGCTTAACGCGGCGCTTCAGAGCAGAAAACTCTACCCTCCGGGGCATCCTTCGGTCACCGCGCCCGCGAAAAAAGCGCACCAGCTCATATCCCTTGTTTTGAAGGAACAACCGAACCTCTCGATATGCCTGGTCGAAGAAGCGCTGGTGTTCGAGAACGTCCCCGTGCCGGACTGCGAAGAAAACTATCCTGATATCGTTTCCAACCTGAAAGAGAAAAAAGTCGAGGCAATGATATTCGAAAAGGGCATCCTCGAAAAAGAGGTCTTTTCGCTCTTTGAAATACTTTCGCGGGAAAAAGCGCCCGCCGAAGCGGAACTGCAAAAAGAACTCGCGGCAAAAGGCGTCACGCACATAACGCTTAAAACCGTTCCACCCAAACTCATGGAAGTCTATAACAACGCCTTGGACGTCGTAAAGACCGTCATGAGCGATATACGCGGCGGCAGAATCCCCGAGTCGAAGGCCGTAAAAGGCGTCATAGACGAAATGACCGAGCTCGTCTTCTCCGACACGAACGCCGTCATAGGGCTCACCATGATAAAAAATTACGACAACTACCTCTATAACCATTCCGTGAACGTGAGCATCCTCTCTTTGGCGCTCGGAAAATTCATGAAGTCCGACGAAGAAGACCTCCGTAGGCTCGGCGTCGCGTCCCTCCTCCACGACATCGGAAAAACCGGCGTATCGGAGGACATCATAAGAAAACCGGGCGGACTCAGTTCCGAGGAATGGGAAAAAGTGAAAGAACATCCGGTAATGGGCTCCAAAATAACCCAGAAAATGCAGGGCATAGACGAATTGATATGCCGCGTGATAATCGAGCACCACGTAAGATTCGACAGAAGCGGATACCCCAAGGTGGAGAGCCCGACGCTTCATCCCCTAAGCCTCATGGTGAGCGTAGCCGACGCGTATGACGCCTTAACGACGCTTCGCGTCTATCAAAAACCCTGCCAGCCGTCGGAAGCGGTAAAGATACTGAAGGGGCTCTCCGGCAAACACTTCGACCCGAAGACAGTATCGTCCTTCGAGAACATGATAGGGGTTTACCCGGTCGGCACGATGGTAAGACTCTCGACCAATGAGGTGGCCGTAGTCACGCAGGTGCGGCCCGAAGGCTCGGCCCGTCCCGTGGTGAAGGTCGCTTACGACAGCGACGGCAAGGAAATCGAGACGCCTTACGAGATTGACCTGGAGGCGAAAGGCGAGGACGGCCCGAGGATAATATGCGCGGTTGACCCGCTTTCAAGGAACATGGACATGGGGAATTTTTTCGCTAAAGAAGCGGCGCAGATAGACAGCAAAAAGTAAGGCCTCCCGTAAAAAGGCCGTCTCGACCGGCCCCGCAAACTACCGCTTCCGAACCCAACCTACAGAGCCGTCTTCTTCGGCGCGCCGGGCGGGTGCATATTGCCTTCTATGTATTCCTCAAGAAGTTTGCGGGATTTTTCGTCAATTGAGGGAAACCTTACCCCCACATGGCCGACCGCGTTGCTCCACGCAACAGGCCCGCGAAGAGCGAGATAATCCCTGTTTTTACCGTCCATGAAGCGCAAAGTGCCGTTAACGCCCTTTTTCGGCAATTCCGCGTCTTTTCCGAGGTCCACGCACACCCCGGAGATGCTTATGTTGACGAGGGCGCCTTCATAGCATACGCCGCCGAACGTGCATTCGACTAACGCGTTGCCGGTCGGCGCCCTTAAGTGGTCTCTGCATCCGTCAAGGAGTTCCTTCAAATGGTTTATGAATTTTTTCATGCTTCTTTTTGATATATCGTCCGGAACCGAGGTCTTGGCTCTCGCGCTTAACTTCTCTATCTCCTTCTCGGCCTCCATGAGAAGGCGCCTGTATCTGAGCAGATTCTCCTGCAACACGTCTCTGAATATGGAGTAAGGCCCCGCTGATATGTAAATGTTGTGAACCGGGACGGTTTTTTCGCAATGAGGGCAAAAGACTTCCTTTTTCCCGAGAAGAAGGGGCGAGTGTATCCATTCTTTGCATACGAGGCACTTCATCTTCAACACGGCCTATTTCTCCATTCTTTGCTATCCTCCCCCTCCGCCTTATCCGCCTTAAGTATTGGCGGAGCGGATGGGGAAAGGGCGGGGTGGGGGATAATGTCTCTCCTTGAAGCAACTTTGATTTAATTTTAGCAGATTATCGAGAAACCGCCATAAATAAGGTATGGGTACTGGAAAAAACCTGCCTAAACTTCCATGTAACCGAGGGACCTTAAAGAAATGCATCTCATGTTGAAGTTGCCTTTTACGGCGAAGTAAGACATCGCCTCTTCGGCCCTCTTGTCGCCTGTCCTGCCTATGGCGTCGAGGACCCTTTCTATTACGCCCGGGTCTTTGCTGGTTTTCAAAAGCTGCATCAAGGGAACGATGGTCTGCGGCTCGCGATACGCGGATATCGCGTCTATCACGACCCTCTCGACAATCGAACTCGGGTCGTTAAGCCTTTCTATAAGCTCGGGCAGGACTTCCTTGTCCGCTATGCTCCCTATCACCCTTACTGCCGCGGCGCGCACGTCCTCTATCTCGTCCTTCGAGGCCTTTAGGAGGATACTTACGACCTGCGCCCCCCTTAAGTTGGAAAGGGCGTATACGGCGCGAAGCTTCGCCATCTTGTCGCCTGTTTCGAACACCTTCTCGAGAAATGCCAGCCTGCCTCTTATCTCGAGCCTCTCAAGGGACTCCGCGGCAAGAGTCCTTATGTTTTCATCGGAATCCTGCAACGCCCTTACAAGGAGTTGCTTTCTCTTTTCCATAGCATTAAAACTATCAAATCCGCCTTAAAGTTGCAAGATTTTTGTTCAAGGGCTGAGCCCTTGCCCCGGCATGTTTTAACTTGCATTATGGTATGCACACCACAGTGGCCTATTGATTCATTGCGCAGTCCGCAAGAACAGGGCTGAGCCCTTGACCCTCCATGTCTGCGGCCTTGCTTCCCTAATCAGCCCTCAACCGCCGTATTTTTACGCGCCGGATTTCGCGTTGGCGTTAATCCAAGCCTTCATCTCCGAAAGAGCCGCGCCAGCCCTGGCCTCCCTGTCACGCCCGGCGGAGCGCAGTATGCCGAAGTTCGCGTTCATGGGCTGAAAATCATTCGTCGAAGGCGCAGAGACATAATCAAGGAGCGCCCCTGTCATGGTCGAGGGAGGAGGGAAAACCGCCTCCAGTCCTTTAGATAACCTTACCGCGTTTATGCCGGCTATTATGCCGGACGCGGCTGACTCGCAATACCCCTCGACACCGGTAATCTGCCCGGCGAATAAAACCATCGGGTCTTTTCTCAACTGGAGCGTCCCTGAAAGAAGTTTCGGGGAATTTATGTAACTGTTCCTGTGTATGCCGCCGTACCTCGCGAACCGCGCGTCTTTAAGCCCCGGTATCCCGGAAAAAACCCTTTTCTGCTCCTTGTGCAAAAGCCGGGTTTGAAAACCGACAATATTGTAAATGGTGTCTTCCTTATTTTCGCGCCTGAGTTGAACGACGGCAAAAGGCCGCTTTCCGGTGCGGGGGTCTATTATGCCGACCGGCCTCAAAGGCCCGAAAGAAAGGGTTTCCGGTCCCCTCTCGGCCATGGTTTCCACGGGCATGCAGCCTTCGAAAAAACGCGGCTTTTCAAACTCCCTGAAGGGGGACTTTTCCGCCGAGACGAGCTCCTTTACGAACGAGTCGTACTCGACTTTATTCATCGGGCAGTTTATGTAGTCGGCCCCGCCCTTATTATAACGAGCCGCCATGAAGGCTACCGAGAAATCCACCGAATCCTTATACACCACCGGCGCCATCGCGTCGTAGAACCAGAGATTTTCCGCTCCGAGGATAAGCGCGAGTTTTTCCGAAAAGCCCTCGGACGTAAGCGGCCCGGTCGCTATGACAAGGGGCCTTGCCTCCGGTATGTCAATAACCTCTTCCCTTATTATCTTCACCCCGGAGTTAACGAGCCTTTCCGTCACGAATGAAGAAAAAATAACCCTGTCCACGGCAAGGGCCTTGCCCGCGGGCACGCGCGAAAAATCAGCCGCCTCCATGACAAGCGAAGAAAGGAGCCGCATCTCCTCTTTCAAAAGGCCTCCGCCGTTCTCGACTGATTCGGATTTTAGCGAGTTACTGCAGACGAGTTCGCAAAGCCCCTGCGAGGAATGAGCCGCCATACCTCTTGGGCTTCATCTCGTAAAGCGTAACATCCGCGCCGAGGCGAATCGCCTGCCAAGCGGCCTCGCATCCCGCCAACCCGCCGCCTATTATGAGGACTTCGCTCATACCGACATCTTACAACCCCGGAAGCCCTCTTTACCACCGAAAAAATTTATGTTACCTTTAACGCCATGAAACCTGTGAGGGCTCACGTGATTATCCAGGGGCTCGTGCAAGGGGTTTTTTTCAGGGCCAACACGCAAGAGGCGGCCTCCTTCCACGGCGTAAGCGGCTGGGTCAGGAATAACCCGGACGGAACGGTCGAGGCTATATTCGAGGGAGAGGAAGACGCCGTTAAAAGAACAATCGAGTGGTGCAGGAAAGGCCCCAAAGGCGCGAGCGTCGAGAAGGTGGATGTCGTGTGGGACGAGTTCATGGGAGAATTCGACGGATTCAACGTCATCAGTAGAAGATAGGAGCGGGATGAAAAAAACAAAGTTCTTTTTTACGGCAATATTGCTGATATCCGTGGCGGCGTGCTCGGCCGTGAAAACGTCGGAGCAGACGCGCCTTTGGCTTGAAAACTCGCCCGAAGAAGGTGTCTATGAAAAAGACTCGATAAAGATTACCATAAGGCCGGCGACCGGGGCAGACGTCGCGGGGAACGCGCTTTTCGAAAAATTCCTGTCAAAGGACTATATTCTCTTGAAGATGGACATGGAGAACAAATCCGCGAAAAAATTGACCTTCAACCCCGCGATGAGCCACCTTCTCGCCGGCGTGATGGACTACAAAAAGCCTCTCGATTACCCGGACCTCTACCGGATACTTTCGACTCCCGACGCCGCGATAACCCCTGAGGCGGAACTTCGCGCGATAAAAGGCCGGTTCTACGACATGAACACCGTCGTGAAAGCCGGAGAGAAAACATCGAAACTCCTTATCTTCCGGCCGCTCGACCCTAATTCGGAAACCAACAGCGCGGCGTTTACCATGCAGGAACTCTACGTCGGCGTCGACACAATCGTGGTTACGTTTCCGTTCGCGGTGAAAAGAGAATAACCGGCGTAGAGGCACGATGCATCGTGCCCCTACTTCACGTATTCTCCGGCCTTTTCCCTCGTCTTCTCGAACGCCCTCGATGCTTTTTCCTTGGTGTCTCCGATGGTGTCCTTTGCCTTTTCGGCGCCCTTCCTGACGCCTTTCTCGTAAGCGTAGGGGCACGATGCATCGTGCCCCTACTTCACGTATTCTCCGGCCTTTTCCCTCGTCTTTTCGAACGCCCTCGATGCTTTTTCCTTGGTGTCTCCGATGGTGTCCTTTGCCTTTTCGGCGCCCTTCCTGACGCCTTTCTCGTAAGTCTCGAGCTTCTGCCCGACCTCCTCGGTCTTCGTGCCGAACCTCCTCACGTATTCGCCGCCGCCGAAATAAAAAAACGCGGCGAAGAAAACAACGCCGAGGATAATGCCTGCGACTATTCGCAATATTACGCTTAGCATTACTCCCCCCTTTCGTTTTCCGCCGGAATTACTTTTTGAGTTTAAGCGCTTCTTTGTAGACATGGCTTTTCGGCAAACCCGATTCCATGGCCGCGGCCTTTACCGCGTCCTTCCACGGCACCCCCGCGTCGAGGAGCCTCTTGACCTCCCCCGAAACGTCGCCTGCCGGCATTTCCTCCTTCTCGCTCCTGACGACGAGCGTTATTTCCCCTCTCGGTTCCTTGTCGCCGAAAACCCGCTCGATATCCCCTATCGCGCCCCTTAATATCTCCTCATAGAGTTTGGTGACTTCCCTCCCGACGACTATCCGCGCTTCGCCCAAAATCTCTCTCATTTCGGAAAGGGTCTTTTTTATCCTCGAAGGGGCTTCGTACATGACGAACGTCCCTCCCCTGACCTTCATGTCCAGAAAAAATTGCTTCCTCCTGCCGGATTGAGCCGGAATAAAACCCTTGAAAGTAAACTCGTCCGTCGGCAGCCCTGAAACGCTCAAGACCGCGGTAAAGGCCGACGCGCCAGGCACGGGCGCGACGGAAACGGAATTTTCGATTGCCAGCTTTACCAAACGGTACCCCGGGTCGGATATGCCGGGCGTGCCCGCGTCGGAGACGAGCGCCACGTCGCTCCCCTCTTTCAACTTTTCGACGAGCCTCGCGGCCACCTCCTTTTCGTTATGCTCGTGATAGATAACCATGGGCGTGTCTATGCCGTAGTGATTGAGGATTTTCTTTGTCCTCCGCGTGTCCTCGGCGGCGATTAGCCTTACCTCTTTCAAGACCCTGATCGCGCGAAGGGTTATGTCTTCCATGTTGCCTATCGGGGTTGCCACTACGAAAAGAGTTCCCACGCTACCTCCTCTCGAAAGACCGGGCTGAAAGCGCGGTCATTACTACGGCAAAGGCCGCGATTGCCGCCACGTCGAGAGAGAGAGGCAATTCGGGGCCGAGCCTTCCCGGAGAGGTAAGAAGCACGTGCTTAAACGCGTCCACTCCGTAACTCAAGGGGTTTATGAAACTCGCGTAACGAAGCGCGGAAGGGAGGGAATCGACCGGATAGAGCGCGCCGCTCAGAAAAAACATGGGAAGCACTATGAAGTTCATTATGACGTTAAAGCCCTCGAGCGAGGTCAAGCGCGCCGCTATAAAAAGGCCGAAGGCGGTCAACGCGAGGGAAACCGCGACTATGAGAAAGACCATGATGACCGCCTGCTTTAACCCTATATCCAACCCTATGAAGGGCGCGACGACAAGGAGCGCGCCTCCTTGAAATGACGAAAGCGCGGTGCCGCTTACGAGCTTGCCCGCCACTATCGTGAGCCTCGAAACCGGACTTACGAGCATCTCCCTTAAAAATCCGAACTCCCTGTCCCACACTACCGATATGGTCGAGAACATGGAGCTGAAAAGTATGGTCATGCCTACTATGCCGGGAAACAAGAACTGCATGTAGGTCGGCCCGGAGCCTTGTCCCGTGAGTTTTGTCATGCCCGCGCCGACTATGAAAAGCCAAAGAAGCGGCCTCGCGATGGTCGTAATAAGCCGCCCCCTCTGCCTGAAAAACCTCTTGAACTCGCGGTTCACTATGACATATACGGCCCTGTACGCCATCAATGCCTTTTTCTTGCTTCCCGCGCGCCGGCTTCCATTCCTCCGGCATCGCGCACGTCCCGGCCGGTAAGGTGCAAAAACACGTCGTCCAGAGAAGGCTTTTTAAGGTTTACGGATTTGACTCCTGTCTTAAGCCCGCTTAAAAGCCGCGGTATGAAACTCTCCGCGCCTTCGACCATGAAGGCGATTCCTCCGGACGAAAGACGCTTCGGCTCGACTGAAAACCTCTCCCTGAGTTCAATCTCGGCCGCGGCGTCGTCCTCGGTATTAAGGTATATGGTGTCGCCCTTAAGAGCGCTCTTCAGCCCGGCGGGGCTTTCGCACGCGATGATGGCTCCGTTGTCTATTATGGCTATCCTGTCGCAGACCTCGGCCTCGTCGAGATAATGGGTGGTCATAAAAATCGTGTTGCCTTCCCTCTTTTTCAACTCGGCTATGAAATTCCAAACGCTTCTCCTCGTCTGCGGGTCGAGCCCTAATGTAGGCTCGTCCAGAAAAAGCACCTTCGGCCTGTGAAGCAATCCTCTCGCTATCTCGAGCCTTCTTTTCATGCCGCCGGAAAAATTCTTCACGAAGTCGTTCCTCCGGCCGGAAAGGCCGACCACTTCGAGTATCTCGTCAATGCGCTTTTCCGTAAGGCGCCTTTCCATGCCGTAGAGATAGCAGTGAAACTTAAGATTCTCGTGCGCCGTAAGCTCGTTATCGAGGGTAACTTCCTGAAACACGAGCCCTATGGAAGACCTCACTCCGTAAGGGTCGTTCACGCAATCATGCCCGTTAACCGTTGCCCTTCCGGAGGTCGGGGAAAGAAGCGAGCAGAGTATGTTTATCGTCGTGGTCTTTCCCGCTCCGTTCGGCCCTATGAAGCCGAACGTCTCCCCCTCGCCGACCGAAAGGGAAACGCCTTCGAGGGCCTCGAACCCGTTGTAACTCTTCTTGAGATTTTCGACTTCAATCATCGCCATTAAAAACGCTCCAAAAAGCGGATATATTTAATTACGCGCGGAGCAGGTTACTTCCGCCGGGCGGCCTTCAGGGTAAAACTGAATGTAGAGCCCTTGCCCTGCTCGCTTTGCACCCAGACCCTGCCGTTCAAGCCCTGTATTATATGCTTCACTATGGCAAGGCCGAGGCCCGTGCCGCCGACCTCCCTGCTCCTTGCCTTATCGACCCTGTAAAACCTTTCGAATATCCTCGGTATGTCGGCCTTTGGTATGCCTATGCCCGTGTCTCTCACGTCAACTCTTATTTCGCGGCTTCTCGCGGAAACGGAAACGCCGACCCTTCCGCCTTGCTGGGTGTATTTTATGGCGTTATCCAGAAGGTTCACCATGACCTGCTCGAGGCTTTTCCGGTCGCCCACGGCGTCGGGAAGCCCCTTCCGGAGATCCATCTCAAGGGTTATGCCCTTGTCCTTGGCCTGTTTTTTAAGACCCTCGATGGCGGAGCGGACGAGTTCATTGATGTCCACGCGCTCCAGAAGAAGCGCCGTCTGGTGGGATTCGAGCCGCGAAAGGGTCAGGAGGTCGTCTATCAAAAGACTCATCCTCGTCGCGTGCTTGTCTATTATCTTAAGAAATTCGCGAAGCGCCTTTTTGTCGTCCGTGCCGCCGCTAAGGAGCGTTTCGGCATAACCTTTTATGCTCGCCAGAGGCGTCCTGAGTTCGTGGGAGACGTTTGCGACAAAGTCTTTTTTTACGGCCTCGACCCTTTTCTCGTCGGTTATATCCTGAAGAAATATCATCACGCCGGGGTTTTCTTTTCCCTCGAGCGGCACCGCGCGCATCTTGAAAAACCTGTCATTTTCGTTTATCTCGGTCTCGCGCCTCTGTCCAAGGCCCGGGCTTTTTTTCAAAAATCCGCGAACGGCTTTAAGAAGTTCCTCTCCGCAAAGGACCTCGTCTATCTTCTTTCCTTGAAGGACTTCGGCGCCTGAAGGCGAAAAATGAGCAGAAAAAAAAGGATTGCAGTACCGCACGACGCCGTCCCTTCCGAGGACGAGCACCCCTGTTTGCATCTCCCTCTCTATGGCCTTCAATATCGCGCCGTCGCCCACCTACCCCTCCGTGAACTTATATCCGACGCCCCTTACGGTCTCGATATATTCCCCCGCCGTTTTAAGTTTCGCGCGAAGCCGCCTTACGTGGGTGTCAATGGTGCGCGGGGTAACGTAGCAATCTTCTCCTCGCACCCTGTCTATGAGGGAGTCTCTTGAAAGCACCCTGCCCTTGCCCTCGAAAAGGGTTTTAAGGAGTTTGAATTCCGTGTGCGTAAGCTCCACAGGGGTTTTATTCACCGTAACCCTGTGCCTTTCCTGGTCAATGGCGAGGGTTTTATAGGCCATTTGAAGCGAGGCGGTTATTGGACGGGATTTCCTCTTTAATACCGCCTTTACCCTCAAGATTAATTCCCTCGGGCTGAAGGGCTTGGTGACGTAATCCTCGGCGCCGAGCTCGAAGCCGACTATCTTATCTACCTCTTCGCCCTTGGCCGTGAGCATTATGACCGGGACGTGAGAGGTTCTGTCGTCCTGCTTCAGCCTTTTAAGCGCCTCCATGCCGTCCATGTCCGGAAGCATGACGTCCAAAAGTATCAAATCCGGGGTTTTGCCTATGGCGAGCTTTATGGCCTCGGGACCGTCCTTTGCCTCGTGAACGCGAAATCCCGATTTTTCGAGGTTATAGGAAAGAAGCTTGAGTATGTCCGCCTCGTCGTCCACGATAAGGATTGTCGGTTTATTTCCGCCCACTCTTGATATCCTTCAAAAGCTTTTTTACGCGCTCTTCTATGTCGTCGCGGACGCTTTGCATGACTTCCCACGGCCTTCCGAGCGGGTCTCCTATGGGCCAGTCGTATTTTTCGGCCTTGCCAAATGCCGGGCAAAGTTCATCCGCGGAGCAACACCCCATGGTTACGACCATGTCGGCCCACTCTATCATCTCGTCCGTGAGTTGAATCGAGGTTTGAGCGCTTATGTCTATGCCCTTTTCGGCCATAGCCTGTATGGCGCCCTTGTGCACTATGCCCGAGGCGCAGGTGCCGGCGCTCTTTACCTCGACCTCATTGCGTCCGTATGCCTTTGCGAAGCCTTCCGCCATCTGGCTCCTGCAGGAATTCCCCACGCAAACGAAAAGTATTTTTTTCTTGCCCGCCATGCCGTCCTTAGTGAATTATTGTATCATTTATTTATCATAAAGGCGATTTCATTGGCAAGGGGGTAACGTCAATTATTTTGTGCCATAAAGGAAAAGGAAGCGGCTCCTTGTTGTTTACTTTCGTAGGGCAGACCTTTAGGTCTGCGTCTTTATGCAAGGCTAAAGCCTTGCCCTGCGTAAAAAACCCTTTGCACCCTCAAACTTTTTCACGTAGGGCAGACCTTTAGGTCTGCGTCTTTGTGCAAGGCTAAAGCCTTGCCCTACGTAAAAAACCCTTTGCACCCTCAAACTTTTTCACGTAGGGCAGACCTTTAGGTCTGCGTCTTTGTGCAAGGCTAAAGCCTTGCCCTGCGTAAAAAACCCTTTGCACCCTCAAACTTTTTCACGTAGGGCAGACCTTTAGGTCTGCGTCTTTATGCAAGGCTAAAGCCTTGCCCTACGTAAAAAACCCTTTGCACCCTCAAGCCTGTTGACAACGGGAATTTGACTTGTAAAATAAAAAAAGACCGCTCGCTCAAAACTTATTTAAAAGCGAACAGCCTTTTTTGAAACCTTCTTAAGCAACTTCCCTTAGAAGTAAAACTGCCCCTGCACCTGATAAACGTCCTTTGAGGAATCGTTCGCGAGATGCCCGGACGCCGCGCTTTCGTATTTCGTGTGCGCCCTGTTAATGCCGAACTTCAACGAGTGCCCCTTGGGATACCAGTTAAGCCCGACTGTCGTGGTCTTCTCTTCCTTGTCGGCGACGTTTGAGTCCTGGTCATAGGCCTCATACCTCACGACAGGCTCGATATCGGGCCCGGCTATGAAGTAGCCGGCCTGAGCGTACCAACCCTTTGGCTCCTTCTTTCCTATGGCAGGGTCGCTCGAATCCACTGTCCAGCCGATTTTCTCGAACTGCGCGCTAAAGCCCTCGTAATGCGCCGAGAGGTCGAATCCCGCGAGTTTCCTGTCCTCGTCAAAGGCGTTTTCCTTGTACTCTATATTGTTCTGCACGGCCGCGTTCACTCCGAGAGTCAGGTGTTTGCCCTTGCCGAGATGGGCGTCGCTCTTTTTCGCCTCTACCCAGCCGGGCGGGGAGAGTTCCATTCTTCCTACGATAAGTTCCCCTGCCTTGAACACTTCCTTTGAGGGAGCCGTATATACAGTCTCCCCGTTAGACCAACCGTCGGCGAGGGCAAGGGCGTAATTGAAAACCCCTCCCGCAATCTTGCCCTCGACCTTGAACGCCGTCTGATAATAGGGGTTATCGCTTCCAAAGAGTTTCTTCGCGGCCTCGGTGGAAACAGGCCTTTCTATAAGGAGCTGCGCCGAAGAAGAACTCAACGACACCCTTGAATAAGGGAGCTTGTTCTTTCCGAACTCCACCGAGAGTTCGGGCATGAAGGTGTAATTCAAATACGCATAAAGGAGCGACACCTCATCGTCATTCTCGGCCTTGCCCCACTTGTCAGCGTCAAGAGTCAGGTTATACTTCAGGTTTTTCACGGCCTGCCCGCTCATCTCAAGGCGCACCCTCCTCATATACATGTCGGAGTCCTTTTCATAGGACGTGCCGGCCTTATTCTTTATTATGTCCCCGTAGTCGAACCTCGGCTGCATCCTTATCCTTATCAAAAGGTCGCTCTCGTCAGTCACCTGAATCTTCACTCCCTTACTTTCCTCGCCGAGCATGAAGGCTTGTGCCGGGACCGAGCAGGCTATGACTATTGCCGCAATCATGAGACTTAAGATTCTTTTCAACATTTTTACTCTCCTTTTAATTTTATTAATTTCTGCGAATATCCTATCAATGCATTGTTACGGCTTTATTACCGCAATGTTGAGTTTAGAAGACAGACAAGCCGCGGGAATGGCAAAAAGGGGTCCGCCTCAGGCGGACGGGAATGACAAGAAGGGGCGAATCGGCAAAAAAGCCGGAGAAGGCAAAAGCCTCTCCGGCTGTAAGGTCAAACCCGCACTTAGTTCCTGCGGAGGGCAGGCTCTTTAGATCTGCCCTTTACCGTAGGGGCACGATGCATCGTGCCCCTACTAATGCCCTGCTTTTCCAACAGCCTCCCCCTACCACACCCCCGTAGTGAGATATTCGTGCATGGAATTAGTAGGGGCACGATGCATCGTGCCCCTACTAATGCCCTACTTTTTCAACAGCCTCCCCCTGCCACACCCCCGTAGTGAGATATTCGTGCATGGAATTAGTAGGGGCACGATGCATCGTGCCCCTACTAATGCCCTGCTTTTTCAACAGCCTCCCTGCCACACCCCTGTCATGAGATATTCGTGCATGGAATTCGCGGCCCTTCTGCCGTCTCCCATGGCGAGTATGACGGTCGCCCCGCCCCTCACTATGTCTCCTCCGGCGAAGACTCCCTTTTTGCTCGTCTTTCCCGTATCGACGTCTATGGTTATGTTTCCCCACTTGTTAAGTTTCACGTCAGGGGTCGTCTGGGGAATAAGCGGATTCGCGCCGTTACCGATGGAGATTATGGCCACGTCGCACTCGAGGCAAAACTCCGAACCCTTCACGGGCACCGGCCTTCTCCTTCCGGACTCGTCCGGCTCGCCGAGTTCCATCTTCAGGCACTCGACGGCCTTAAGCCTTCCTTCCGCGTCCCCTATGAAGCGCACCGGGTTGGTGAGTAGCCGGAACTTAAGCCCCTCTTCCTCGCCGTGATGAACCTCCTCGACCCTCGCCGGAAGCTCCTCCCTCGACCTTCTGTATATGATGGTAACCTCTTCGGGGCAAAGCCTCAAAGCGGTCCTTGCCGCGTCCATGGCGGTATTTCCTCCGCCGACGACGACCACCCTGCGGCCGTTCAATATCGGGGTGTCGTATTCGGGGAACTGATAAGCCTTCATGAGGTTTACCCTCGTGAGATATTCGTTGGCCGAATAAACGCCGACGAGGTTTTCGCCCGGTATCTCCATGAAGTAAGGCAGACCCGCGCCCGTGCCGACGAAGACCGCTCCATAGCCGTTGGCTAAAAGCTCGTCTATTGTCTCTAACTTTCCGACGACCGCGTTCGTGACTATCTCGACGCCCATGCGCCTTAAATACTCCACCTCTGCCTCGACTATCTTTTTCGGAAGCCTGAATTCCGGTATGCCGTAAACGAGCACGCCTCCGGCAATATGAAGGGCCTCGAATATCGTCACCTTGTGCCCTTTTTTCACGAGGTCTCCGGCCACAGTAAGGCCGGCCGGCCCGCCTCCGACGATTGCCGCTCTCTTTCCGGTCCACGTCGGCAGTTCCGGTATCGTAACCTCGCCGTGCTCTCTCTCGAAATCGGCGGCGAACCTCTCGAGCCGTCCTATGGAAACAGGCTCTCCCTTCTTGCCTATGACGCAAACCTTCTCGCACTGGTCTTCCTGCGGACAAACCCTTCCGCAAACCGCCGGCAGTCCGTTCGTCTCCTTGAGTTTTCTCGCGGCCTCTATGAACTTGCCTTCGGCTATGAGCCTTATGAACCACGGTATGTCTATGTTGACCGGGCATCCGCCGACGCAGACGGGCTTTTTGCACTGTATGCACCGCTCGGCCTCTTTCATGGCCTGCTCAGGGGTGTAGCCGTAGGGAACCTCGTAGAAGTTCCTTATCCTCGCCATGGGCTCCTGCTCGCTCATCGATTGCTTGGGGATTTCCATTCTTCTTTTTATGTCTTTCGGGTCCACCATCACGGCCTCCCCTTGTCATAGCACTTTTCGCCCTCGTGGTAGCCGAATCCCTCCATGGCGGCCTTCTCCTCTTTAAGATAACTCCTGTTTCTGCGCGTGAGTTCCTCGAAGTCGACCTCATGACCGTCGAACTCAGGCCCGTCCACGCACACGAATTGATTCTTCCCTTTGATGGTGACCCTGCACGACCCGCACATTCCCGTGCCATCCACCATTATCGGATTAAGGCTCACCATGGTATGCACGTTATACTTCTTCGTCAGGTTCGACACGGCCCTCATCATGGGCACCGGGCCGACCGCCAGAACGATGTCCACCTTCTGTCCCTCCTTAAGGAGTTCTTCCAGGACGTTCGTCACGAACCCGTGATGGCCGTAACTGCCGTCGTCGGTCGTAACGTAAACCCTGCCGGACACGGAACGCATCTCGTCTTCGAGTATGAGGAGGTTTTTCGTCCTCGCGCCGATGATGGATATGACCTCGCACCCCGCCTCTTTAAGGGCCTTGCCTATGGGATATGTTACGGCCGTGCCTATGCCGCCGCCGACGCAAACCGCTGTTCCGTATTTTTCGATGTGGGTCGGTTTGCCGAGCGGCCCGACGCAATCGAGTATGGAATCGCCCTTATTTTTCGCGGAAAGAAGCGAAGTCGTTCTTCCGGCTTCCTGCACTATTATGGTTATGGTTCCCTCAACCGGATCGGAATCAACTATGGTAAGGGGAATCCTCTCGCCGCGCTCGTTAAGCCTTATAACCACGAACTGCCCCGCCTTCCGCTTCTTGGCGATAAGCGGGGCCTTGATTTTAAACAGTTTCACGAGTTGCGCCAATTCCCGCTTTTCGATTATCTCGAACATGTATCGCTCCTTTTACCGTCATTTGTCATTGCGAGGGGCTTTATCCCGAAGCAATCTCATCTTTACAATCACGAGATTGCTTCACGGAGCCTGCCCTGAGCGAAGCCGAAGGGTTCGCAATGACAAACCGGGGTTTCAATTTTCCGCCGTGAAATAAATCCAGAATTCCGCGTTGCCTTTCGCGCCTCTTATCTTCGAGCAAGAAACGCCCAAGACCTTGAAGCCGGCCTCCCCGGAAAAAGCCTTTATATCCTCCACCACGGCTTGGCGAACCAAAGGGTCTCTCACCACCCCGCCCTTTCCGACGTCTTTCTTCCCTGCCTCGAACTGGGGTTTTATCAAAGCCAAAACCCTGCCATCGGGTTTTAGAAACTCCTTGAGTTTGGGTATCACTTTTTTAAGCGAAATAAAAGAAACGTCGATTGTCGCGATGTCTATCTTCTCCCCCACCTCAGAGGCCTCAAGATGCCTGATGTTCCGCCCCTCCAAAAGACAAACCCTCGGGTCGCGCCTCAAGGAGTCGTCTATGACGCCCTTTCCGACGTCAACGGCATAAACACGCGTAACGCCGTTTTTTAAAAGGCAATCCGTAAACCCTCCCGTGGAGGAGCCTACGTCCATGGCGACAAGACCTCTTACGATAACATCAAAGTCCTTTAACGCGCCCTCCAGCTTGAGCCCGCCGCGCCCGACAAAGGGAGCGTCGGCTTTTATCGAGACTTCGCTTTCCCTCGAGACCTCGGCTCCGGCCTTGTCCGCCACTCTTCCGTCAACCAAAACCTTGCCCGCCATTATGAAAGGGCACGCGCTAAGAACGCTTTCAGCGAGCCCGCGCTCGACAAGAAGCATATCGAGACGGATTTTTTTCATTATCCGCTGAAAGGCAAGGTCTTCCCTTCGGCAATCTCAGAAGAGGCTTTTCTTTCCCTTGCGAAAAGAAGCGCCTGTTTTTTGATTCCGCCGGCGTCCAGGCCAAGAGAACCCCTAAGCTCCTCCTGCGTGCCGTGCTCCACGAAAACGTCCGGCACGCCGATGCGCTTCGTGGCGCATTGTAACTTATTTTCCTCGAATAATTCAAGAACCGCGCTCCCGAAGCCTCCCTGAAGCGCGTTTTCCTCGATTGTCATTATCCTGCCGGTTTTTTTGGCCAAAGAGAGTATGAGTTCCGAATCGAGCGGCTTTACGAACCTCGCGTTAACGACCGTCGCCTTTACGCCTTCCTTGGCGAGCATGTCCGAGGCCGCGAGCGCCGGATAAACCATGGAGCCCAAGGCGAGTATCGCGAGGTCTTCGCCTTCCCTTAAAACCTCGGCCTTGCCAATAGATATGTCCGCCGGCGCGCCCGTCATGTCGGCCCCGAGGCACGCGCCCCTCGGATACCTTATCGCCGTGGGAGAGCCGTAATTTACGGCGGAGAAAAGCATATCCCTCAACTCTGATTCGTCCTTCGGCGCGCATACAATCATGTTCGGAAGGTGCCTTAAAAACGAAATGTCGAACATGCCGTGATGAGTGGGCCCGTCGGCTCCCACTATGCCGGCCCTGTCCACGGCTATTATGACGGGAAGCCCCTCTATGCAGACGTCGTGAAAGACCTGATCGTAGGCCCTCTGGAGAAAAGTGGAGTATATGGCCGTAACAGGAATGAATCCCTCCTTAGCGAGCCCTGCCGCGAAGGTTATGGCGTGCTGCTCGGCTATGCCGACGTCGAAGAAGCGGTCGGGAAATCGCGCGGCGAATTTTTTAAGCCCCGTTCCCTCCGGCATCGCGGCGGTTATGGCGACAATCCTTTTATCCGTCGAAGCGAGTTCCATCAAGGTGGAGCTGAAAACGTCCGTAAAGCTTCGCGTCGAGGACTTCGCGGCGTATCCGGTCTTGGCGTCGAATTTGCCGACCCCGTGGAATAGCGAAGGCTCGGCTTCCGCCGGAGCGTAGCCCTTGCCTTTTTTCGTGACCGTGTGTATGAGCACCGGGCAGTTAAGCGCCTTCGCGTCCTCGAACGTAGCTATGAGTTCTTCGACGTTATGGCCGTCTATCGGGCCCATGTAATGAAAACCCAGCCCCTCGAAAAGCATGCCCGGGGTAAGAAACGTTATGACCGAATCCTCGATTTTTTTGACGACGTTAACGAGCCTTCCGCCTATGCGCGGGATATGTTTTATGAAGCCTTCGACCTCGCTCTTGATTTTGGTGGCGAATCTTCCGGTAATCTTCCGGCTGAGAAATGACGACAACGCCCCGACGTTTTCGGAGATGCTCATCTCGTTGTCGTTCAGGATTACTATCAGGTCTTTTTTAAGATGCCCCGCCTGATTAAGACCCTCGAACGATATCCCCGCCGTCATGGAGCCGTCCCCTATGACGCAGACGACCTTGTTCGTTCCGCCCCTTAAATCCCTGCCCGCCGCCATGCCGAGCCCGCTCGATATGGAAGTCGAGGCGTGTCCCGAAACAACGGCGTCAAAGGGGCTTTCCGAGGGTTTCAGAAAGCCGCTTACGCCGCCGAGTTGCCTTAACGTGTGAAAATCGGCCTTCCTTCCGGTAAGTATCTTATGTGCGTACGCCTGATGTCCCACGTCCCATATAATCTTATCCTTCGGGGCGTCGAACGCGTAATGGAGCGCTATGGCCAGTTCGACCGCGCCGAGGCTCGAAGAAAGATGCCCTCCGTGCCCGGCCACGGTCTCGACTATAAGAGACCTTATCTCCGAGGCGAGCTCCGGGAGTTCACTAACGGAGAGCTTCTTCAGATCCTCCGGAATATTTATGCGGTCTAAAATCTTCGCCATGCCCGTAACTCTACTTTCTTCTTTCCACTATGTACCGCGCGATGGCCTTTAAAGGTTCCGCCTTTTCGCCGAACGCCTCGACCGAAGCCACGGCCCTCTCTATAAGCTCCTTAGCCATTTCCTTGGATTCCTTGAGCCCGATTATCGAAGGATAAGTCGCCTTTTTTCTTTTCTCGTCCGACCCGACCGGTTTGCCGAGCTCCGCGGCGCTCCCCTCGACGCCCAATATGTCGTCCGCTATCTGGAAGGCCAAGCCTATGCTCGCGGCGTAACGGGTAAGGCTTTCGAGTTCCTTTTCCCCTGCGCCTCCGAGTATCGCGCCGCACCTCACCGCCGAAGCCATGAGCGCGCCGGTCTTGTGTATGTGAATGTGTTCGAGGACCGGGAAAGAGACCTCTACTCCTTCGCTCTCTATGTCAACCATCTGCCCGTTGACCATGCCGGCGTAACCGGCGGCGCCGGAAAGCTCCCTTATGACCCTTAAAATCCGGCCGTTATCAACCGACGGGGTTTTCGCCGCGAGTTCGAAGGCGAGCGTCAGGAGCGCGTCGCCCGCGAGTATTGCCGTAGCCTCTCCGAAGGCCTTATGGCAGGAAGGCCTGCCCCGCCTCATATCGTCGTTGTCCATGCCGGGCAAATCGTCGTGTATGAGGGAATACGTGTGCACGCACTCGAAGGCGCAGGCCGTGTTCACGCACTCCTCCGCGTTGCCTCCCACGGCCTCGTTCGCCGCCAAAACAAGCGCGGGGCGAAGCCTCTTTCCTCCGGCGAAGACGCTATACCTCATGGCCTTAAAGAGGTTTTGCGGGTAGTCGGTCTCCGGCGGAAGAAGCCGGTCAAGGGCGTCGTTCACGAAACGCGTCTTTTCGCCGATATACTTCTCTATATCCAAAAAAGCGCCTCCGTCCGGGCAATTACGTTTTCCCCTCACCCCGACCCTCTCCCTCCGCCTTAGGCGGAGGAGAGGAGAAAAATAAGGTCGAAAATAAATAATAACAAAAGCGGAAGGCAAATACAAGAAAGGGCAATAATGTGATTATCGGTAATCGGTGGACGGATAAGTTGTAGGGGTTCAAAATTTTGAACCCCTACAACAAAAAAATAACCCTGTTGCCGGTGTAATCTCTGCAACAGGGTTATTGAACGGTCTATTTAGTTATAGCAGGGGGCCGTCACCTACCGGGCAGCAAACCTATTATACCTTGAATACGTTTGAAGCCTGGGGGCCTTTGGCGCCCTGAGTTACCTCGAACTCGACCTCGTCGCCTTCCTTAAGGGTCTTGAAGCCTTCACCCTTGATGGCGCTATAGTGGACGAATACGTCTTCTCCGGATTCCTGCTGTATGAAGCCGAATCCCTTTGTTTCGTTAAACCATTTTACTTTTCCTCTTGCCATTTCCGGACCTCCTCTTTTGTTCGGCGCCGTTTGTCTCAGCCTTAAAATAGATAAAGCCGCGGAGGTTACACCGTGCCCTCCCGGCCAACATAACCTTATCCATATCAAGCTCTGAGACAAAAGATTAACGCCTTTTAATTAAAAGAACATTATCACTTAATACTAACCCTGTCAAGCGGTTTTTAAATTAATATACCCGGGCGGGGGCAGGCTCTAAATAGTCTTCTGTATCTCAGGGCTTTAGCCCTGAGAGGCGATGGGTATCTATAGAAAAAAGAGGCGATTGCTTTGTCGCTCCGCTCCTCGCAATGACAGTCATTGCGAGCGCAGCGAAGCAATCTCGTTTTCTTGACAACACGCAAAAAAATAACCCTGTTGCCGGTGTAATCTCTGCAACAGGGTTATGAACGGTCTATTTAGTTATAGCAGGGACCCGCCACCTACCGAGCAACAAGCGTACTAGGCCTTAGCTACGTTTGAAGCCTGGGGGCCTTTGGCGCCCTGAGTTACCTCGAACACTACATCATCGCCTTCTTTAAGGGTCTTGAAACCTTCCCCTGTGATGGCGCTGTAATGGACGAATACGTCTTCTCCGGATTCCTGCTGTATGAAGCCGAATCCCTTTGTTTCGTTAAACCACTTTACTTTTCCGTTTGCCATTTCTGGACCTCCTGATTTGTTCGGCGCGCCTTGTCTCAGCCTTAAAATAAATACAGCCGCGGAGGTTACACCGTGCCCTCCCGGCCCTAATAACCTAATCTACCCAAGCGCTGAGACAAAAGATTAACGCCTTTTAATTACATGCATCTTACCAGTTGACGTTACCCGTGTCAAGCGTTTTTTTAATATTTTTTAAAAGCGGCATATTGCATGCCCCCTATTTGACAATTCCGTTGGCTTGGCTATAGTCGTAATACGGGGTGAGTATATGAAGACCTTTATGACTTTAATGCTCGCGATGGCTTTTATTTCAATTGGTTTTTCCGGCGCGGAGGGGAAGATGGACGCTAAAGACGACAAAAAACTCGAAAAAGCGGTATTCGCCGGAGGGTGCTTCTGGTGCATGGAGGCCCCGTTCGAAACGCAGGACGGCGTCATAAACGTAGTCGCGGGCTATAGCGGGGGAGACGAAAAAACCCCGACCTACAAGGAGGTGTCCTCGGGCGCGACCGGACATCTTGAATCAATCGAGGTTACCTACTATCCTCATGTGGTATCTTACGAAAAACTCTTGGAAATCTTCTGGCGAAACATAGACCCGACGGACGCAGGAGGCTCTTTTAACGACAGAGGCAAGCAATACCGCTCGGCGATCTTCTACAAAAACACGGAGGAAAAACGCTTCGCCGAAACCTCCAAAAAAGAACTCGAAAAATCGGGCGTTTTCAATAAGCCCATAGTAACCGAGATACTGCCTTTCAAGGCCTTTTACCTTGCAGAGGAATACCATCAGGACTATCACAAAAAGAATCCCGTGAGATATAAATTCTTCCGCTTCAACTCGGGCAGAGACAATTTCCTCAAAAAAATATGGAGCAACGTAGGGCAGGACTTTAGCCCTGCGAAAAAAACCGCCCAAAAACCCTCTGACGAAGAACTCAGAAAAAGGCTCACCCCTCTTCAATACGAGGTAACCCAAAGAGGCGGCACCGAGAGGGCGTTCGATAACGAGTACTGGGACAACAAAAGAGAAGGCATTTACGTTGACGTGGTGTCGGGAGAGCCGCTTTTCAGCTCCATTGAAAAGTTCGACTCAGGCACGGGCTGGCCGAGTTTCACAAAGCCGCTCGAGCCGGGGAATATAATCGAAAAGGAAGACAAAAAATTCTTTCAAATAAGGACCGAAATAAAAAGTAAACAAGGAGACTCGCACTTAGGACACCTCTTCGACGACGGCCCTCCGCCGACCCACATCAGGTACTGCATGAACTCGGCCGCGCTACGCTTTGTCCCGAAGGAAGACCTTGAAAAAGAGGGCTACGGAAAATATAAAACTCTTTTCGACGGGGGAAAGAAGGGGAAGTAAAAGGGGCTGTTGACCCCCTCTCCCCTTGAGGGAGAGGGTCGGGGTGAGGGGAAAGAACCGTTCGCCCTGAGCCTGTCGAAGGGTCGAACTATCGAAGGATCGAATAATTTGTTAGTTTTTTACCCCCTCTCCCCTTGGGGAGAGGGCAGGGGTGAGGGAGAAATTTAAGTATGGTGCCCACGGAATTGTCTGAATTACCCCGCCCTGCGAACTGTCACAAGATATGCTGCGCTGCCGAGGGAATTGGAAAGATTGCGGAATACGAAAGAAAAAGGTATAATTCAAACATTGGCGAGGAGGCAAGACATGTTGGACCGCATCACATTCGACACAAAAATCATGGGCGGCAGAGCCTGCATAAGAGGCATGAGAATTCCAGTCTCAATAATCATGAACCAACTTGCCCACGGCGAAACGATTGACGGCATATTGAAAGATTATCCGGATCTCGAACGCGAAGATGTTACACAGGCGATGGAATACGCCTTATTCCCCGGGCTGAAAAATAAAAAATGGTGGGCATAGCCCACCCTACGGACTGCGGGGTTAAAATGGTATATCATCTGGTGAAATTTTAAGATTTTCAATACGCATTAAGAGTTGCTCTATCACCTTTCCTGTTTCTGTATCACCAAAATTTAATAAGTATACTAGCGGTTTTTTAATATTTAAAAAGGCATCACGTAATCCTGTTGTAACGCCAATATTCTTACATTCCGAAACTATAACATTTAAGGTTAACGCCATATCTCTTATTGCTGCGGAATTAACGCTACGACTTGGACGAGGATTCGTCTTCAAAATTGTACGACTTATATTTAAAATTTCTTCTAAGATTTCGCGCTCCGATCTTATAGTACTCTTCTTCTCAGTTATTTCTTTACTGACAATACCGTTTACCTTAGCTTCCAAATCATCCCACCACTTGTCAAAAACAGAATTAAGAGTGGTCGTAAGTAATTTGCCGTCTTCCAATGCATTATTGATAGTCTCTACTACTTTTTTGATCTCATGTTTAGAAAATTTTGTGGCTTGGAATTGAGCTAAAGGTCCTTTAATGTCCGTAGGTTCCAATCTAAACAATATCGGACATACCTTAGCCGAATCAACTTTCTTCGATAAAGCTCCACTTTCAAACATAATCCAAGGAGATTCAATATTCTCGGGAGTAAGAATTATAAGACCAATTTTTGATTGTTCAAGCTCAGTGGATATCTCAGTATTCCAACGTGTCCCTTTTTCCATATCATCAGGTGTAAAATACGGCTTTACTGCCTGAATAACGTTTGGTAACCAATCTTTCAAACACTGTGCAATTTCTCCACTTTTACTTCCAGACCAACTTATAAAAACTTTCATGCGATACCCCCATTTTTTATCTACAATACCGATAAGTTAGCCCGTAAGTTGGATTAACCCCCGATGTTACATCGGGGAATAAACTCCGCGTAACCCAACAATTAATCTGGCCGCCTTAAATCCCCCTCACTCCTTCGACAGGCTCAGGACAGGCCCAACCCTCTCCCTCAAGTGGAGAGGGGACTGATAAACCGGCAAGTTGCCAGTCAGGCGAGGCAGAGGCCGTTTTCGCAACGCAGGCGTATTAACTTATACGCCGAGTAGCAAAAACGCGCCGATAACGAAGCCGGGGTACCCACCCCATAGGGTGGGTCGTGCAAATCGCCGGTTTATATCTCAACCGCACTCCGTATACCCGCACCCGCGACACACAACGCACCCGTCCGCATGCTCCACCGTTCCTCCGCAATCCGGGCAGGCGCCGCGTTTTTGCATCATGCCTCCGCCGGCTAAAGTGAAGGGAAGCCTTATTGACTCGTCCGCCTTGCGCACCATGTCCTCACGGCCCACCATGAGCGAATCCCCGAGGCTTCTCTTAAATCCGGTGTACCACTCAAGGGCCTGAGCCATTGCGTCGGAACAGGAAAGGACCTTGTTTTCCCCGAACCCGACAGGAAGGTGGCAGCTTATGCCGCGCATCTGGCTTAATATCTCGACCGAATCAATCCCGCCCCGTAATGCCAACGAGGCAAGGCGTCCTATGGCCTCGCACTGAGACGTGGCGCACCCTCCTGCCTTGCCCATCTGGGTGAATATCTCGAAGGGACGGCCTTCCGGGTCTTCGTTTATCGTAACGTAGAGATTGCCGCAACCGGTCTTCATGCGCTTCGTGACTCCGAAGGCGACTTCGCTTCTGGGTCTTGGTTTTTTATTGACTTCGATATCAGCCGCAGTTTCCTTGGCAACGTCTTTTTTGGCCGAAGCCCCTGTGGTCAAGACCTGACTGTCCCTTGAGCCGTCCCTGTAAACAGTAACCCCCTTGCACCCTAATTTATAGGCGAGAGAATAGACCTCGGCAACGTCCTCGATTGTCGCCTCCTTGGGGAAGTTGACGGTCTTACTCACGGCGTTATCCGTGTATCTCTGGTATATGGCCTGCATCCTTATGTGCCACTCAGGGGATATATCGTGCGCTGTCACAAAGACGGCCCTTACGTCTTCCGGAACCTCCGGCGCGTCGTGCAGGTCGCCGGTCTTTGCTATCTTTCTTATTAGTTCGGGAGTATAAAAACCCCTCTCCTTTGCTATTTCCTCGAAAAGAGGATTCACCTCCACAAGTTCCGTTCCCTCCATTACCGTTCTGGTGAAGGCAATGGCGAATATGGGCTCTATGCCGCTTGAGGTTGCGGCTATGATTGATATGGTGCCTGTCGGCGCGATGGTCGTTACCGTGGCGTTCCTGACCTTATCGGCCTCGTTACCCGTGTCGTAACTCGAGCCTTTGAAATTAGGAAACGCGCCCCTCTTTTGGCCGAGTTCCCTCGACGCCTCGCGGCCCTTCATCTGTATGAAGCCCATGACGCTTTCGGCGGTCTTTAAGGCCTCTTCGCTGTTATACGGAATGCCCAGCCTTATGAGCATGTCGGCGAAGCCCATGACTCCCAAGCCGATTTTGCGGTTGCCTTTGGTCATGTTCTCGATTTCTTTTATTGGGTAGCGGTTCATCTCGATTACGTTATCGAGAAAATGCGCGGCCATCTTTACGGTCGTCTCCAATTTGTCCCAGTCTATGGAATAGGCGGCCTCGGTGTGGCCGTTGACGGATTTTTTGAGCATCCTGCTCATGTTTATCGAGCCAAGATTGCATGACTCATACGGCAAAAGGGGTTGCTCGCCGCAGGGGTTCGTCGCCTCTATGGCGCCTATGTGCGGGGTCGGGTTGTCCCTGTTTATACGGTCTATGAATACGATGCCCGGCTCGCCGTTACTCCACGCCATGTTCACGATTTTGTCGTAAACCTCTTTCGCCTTAAGGGTTCCGGCAGTCGCGCCGTTACGGGGATTCCTGAGTTTGTACTCGCCATTCTTTTCGACCGCTTCCATGAATTCCTCGGTCATGGCGACCGAGATGTTGAAGTTATTGAGCTTCGCGTTGTCTTCCTTGCAGGAAATGAATTGCATGATGTCGGAATGGTCGACCCGGAGCATTCCCATATTCGCGCCGCGCCTCGTGCCGCCCTGCTTTATGGCCTCGGTCGCGCTATCGAATACGGTCATGAAAGACACCGGCCCCGAAGATATGCCCGAGGTGGAGCCGACCATGTCGCCCGAGGGCCTCAAGGACGAAAACGAAAAACCGGTTCCGCCGCCTGATTTGTGTATGAGGGCGGTGTTTTTAAGGGCCTCGAAAATGCTCTCCATGGAATCCCCCACGGGCAACACGAAACAAGCGGACAATTGCTGGAGTTCGCGCCCGGCGTTCATGAGGGTCGGAGAATTGGGAAGGAAATCCAAGGAGGCTATCATGCCGTAAAACGCCTTTGCCGTCTCGTCGAATGCCCCGGCGTTATTGAAGCGCTTCTCAGCCTCGGCTATGTTGGTCGCAACCCGCCAGAACATGTCCTCCGCCGCCTCTATGGCTCTTCCGTTCAAATCTTTCTTAAGATAGCGTTTTTCAAGGACTTTTCTCGCGTTATCGCTTATCCCGGCCTTGAAAGGATATGGAGCGATATCAGTGGTTTTCATCGGTTCCTTCTTTCTCGCGGGTTTTCTCCCGGCTGTGTCTTCAGGAATGTTAAATAAACTCTTTTCCATGTTCTTCACCCTCACTTTTCTTATCAGCCTTTATAGGCCGAATATATGTCAAATATCGCGGAACCGATTGATTCTAAAAGGAATTCACACTATACATATAGTGGGATTGACATATTAGACCACAACATATAGTGCTTGTCAAGTAGATTTTGGCACAGATAGAACAGGCTGAAAATGCGGGTTTTGTGAGAATAACGCTATTTTGAGGCTGTTTTTAAAGCCTTTAGGCAGGGGTGACCCCTGCACCCCCTATCTGTTGAAGATGTGTTGCCCAATGTCCGACAATAGAGTTATTCTAACGATTTATAACAGCCTTTAACGCCTTTCCGGGCCTTATGCTTTTTTTAAGGCCTTCCGGGGTTTTAACTATCTTTCCGTCAACAAGCACGTAATCAATGCCGATTGAGAAGCTCGCGGGCTTTTCGACAGTCGAAGTATCTTTAATCCTATCAGGATCGAATACGACTATGTCCGCGTCCATGCCGGCCCTGAGCCTGCCTTTCTTTTTAAAAAGTTCCGCTCTTTTTTCGAGCCTCTCCGCCGGAAGAAGGGTCATCTTTTTAATCGCCTCCATAAGGCTTAAGACTCCGCGCTCCCTTGCGTAAACCCCGAGGGTCCTCGAAAACGCGCCCGTGGCGCGGGGATGATTATTTCCGGTAGTCAATATCGCGTCGCTCCCTATCATGACGAACGGGGAGCGCAAGGCCTCTATCACGTCCTCTTCGGGAATGGCGTAGGCGACCGCGAGTTTTCCGAGCCTGCGGTATTCTTTAAAGCTCTCCGGAGTCAACCTCTCGCCCGTCCCGGCTATCTGCAAATCCTTGTGCGTTATCCTGAACCTCTTCTGCCATCCGTCGTCAAAGCGGGCGGAGTTGAGATACGTGCCCCAAAAATCGTACGGGTAAGCGCAGGCGGTTATGTCTATCCCGCGGCTCCTCGCCTGCTCCAGCATCTTCAGGGACTCTTTCATCGAGAACGTGCCGCCCGTGCTCGTTATGTGGTCAACGTGCGCGGCCGCGCCTGTCTTTTCGGCAATGGCTATGACCTCGCTCAGGGCGTCCGTGTTGGTTCCGGGCTCTTCCGTGTCCGAGTAACGGACATGGAAAAAAATCGGCGCCTCGAAACGCTTGGCGACGCGCGCCATTGCCTCGACCTCGTTTGAGCTTATTCCGGGCGCGTACTCGAGACTTATGCCTATGCCCAATGCCCCTTCATTCAAGGCCTGAGTCGCCATCGCGGAAAGTTTTTCAATCTCAATCGAAGTGGCGGCCCTCCTCATCCGTATGCCGAGGGAATTCCTCGCCTCCAGATAAAAAAACGCCGCTCCGAAATTAACCGGCGGCCTTGCCGCCGAAAACCTCTTATACCACGCCGTTATATCGGCCGCGCCGCCGTGCATGGCGAGGTTCGTGGTTACTCCGTCGGAAATCTTATACCACGCGCCGCGCTCGTTCGGGTCGTAGGAAAGAACGTCTATAAAGCCGGGCGACACCGTCTTTCCCGTGGCGTCTATCTCGATTGAGCCTCTTATCTTATCTTTCGTGACCTCGATTATTCTGCCTCCCCTTATGCCGACGTTCACGCCGGTTTCATCGAACGACGTCTCCGGGTCCATGACCCGGCCGTTCAAGATGACGACGTCGAAGGGAGAGCCGGAAAGCGCCTGCCCTGAGCCTGCCGAAGGGTAAGGCGCGGACGCGGCAAGGATAAAAAACAACAGCGAAAGAAATGTCTTTTTCATGAGCATATTTTTTATCATAAAAAAAACTCAAGGCAAAGAAAAAACGTAACTCAACCCTTTAGAGCCTGCCCCCGCAGGCATTAAGCGGGGGGTTGATATGTCAGGGCTAAAGCCCTGAGTTACGATAAAACCGCGCCTCTTGCAAAACAGCCTCGCAAAAGGTAATATGCCTTTCTCGTGAAAACGGTCGAATTAAACAGAATCTCGCGGCTTCTTGAAGGACACCTCTGGGTGTTTTCGAACGAACTCGCGATGAGCCCGAAGAATTTCCTTCCCGGCTCTCTTGTCGAGCTGAGGGACAAAAAAAGCACCTTCCTCGGCATTGGCTACGTAAACCCGAATTCCCTCATCTCCGTCAGGATACTCACGAGGGAAAAAGAAGAAATAGACGAGCCGTTTTTCAAAAGGCGCGTCACGGACGCGCTCGAATACAGAAAGAGGTTCATAAAAGACACCAACTCCTTCCGCGTCGTTTATTCCGAAGGCGACCTTCTGCCCGGCCTCATAGTGGATAAATACAATGAGTGCCTCTCGGTGCAGTTTCTCACCCTCGGCATGGACTCGAGGCAGGACTTGATAATAAAGGTCCTTGACGAGATCTTCTCGCCCTCGACCATAATCGTCCGTAACGATTCTTCGGCAAGGCTCCTCGAAGGGCTGACCCTTGAAAAAAAAATCGTAAAGGGAAATCTCGACAAACTCCCGGTTATGCGGGACAGCGGGCTTATGTTCGAGATAGACCCGATGAGCGGGCAGAAGACGGGATTTTTCCTCGACCAGAGGGAAAACAGGAAGGCCTTCTCGGAACTCGTTAACGGCAAAGGCGCGGGACTCGACCTTTTTTCGTACACAGGCGCTTGGGCGATAAACATAGCCTCGAAAGGCGCAAGCGTAACGGGCGTTGACGACTCGGCTGACGCCGTAAGACAGGCCGAAAAAAACGCGGAACTCAACAATCTTTCGGAAAAATGCGTTTTCAAAAAAGCCGACGTATTCACTTTTCTGAAATCAGAGGCATCGGCGAGAAAGACCTATGACTTCATTTCACTCGACCCTCCGGCATTCGTAAAGAGCAAGGCCCGGATAAAAGAGGCGATAAAAGGCTACCGCGAGATAAACTCTCTTGCCATGAGGGTCCTTAAAAAAAATGGGCTTCTCGCGACGTGTTCCTGCTCGTATCACATAGGAAGAAGCGAATTTTTCGACATCTTGAGAGGCGCCGGAAGGGACGCGGGAAGACTTTTCCGCGTAATAGAAACAAGGTCTCAGGCAAAAGACCACCCCGCGCTATTGTCGGTGCCCGAGACGGAATACCTGAAGTGCGTCATAATGGAAGCGCTGTAAAAAAACCTCCCCCGACCCCTCCTTCGCAAGGAGGGGATTAAAAAGAAACCCCCTTAACCCTTGTATCTTTTTCTCGATTCCTTTATAACCTTAAGCGCGCTCTCCCTGTCTTCCCATCCCTCGATGCCCACCTTCTTTTCTTCGAGGTCTTTATAAACCGAGAAGAAGTGCTCTATCTCTTTCAAAAGATGAGGCGGAACGTCCTTCAGCCTCGTTATGTGGTTCCACAAGGGGTCTTTCACCGGGACGCAGAGGATTTTTTCGTCCGGCCCCTTCTCGTCCCACATCTTAAAGAGCCCGACGGGTTTTGTCTCTATGAGGCATCCCGGAAACGTGGCCTCCCAAACCAAGACGAGCGCGTCAAGAGGGTCTCCGTCCCGCGCGAGGGTCTTCGGTATGAAGCCGTAATCGCTCGGATAATGCATGGCGGAAAAGAGCATGCGGTCAAACTTTATGACCTTGAGTTTCTTGTCGTACTCGTACTTGTTGCGCGAGCCTTTCGGTATCTCGATCATTACGGAAACCGTGAATTCTTTTTCCTTGGCCTTAGCCGCCATTGGTTATCCTCCGTAAATATTTTCCGAGCCTCTACCCCATGTGCACGGCGAACGCGGTAAGTTTCTCGATTGCCCTTATGCCGCGGGATTCGCCCTTCTCCGCTATAATCATGGTGCCGGGCTTGACCTCGACCTCTTTTCCCTCGACAGTCATCACGCCTTTGCCGGTCATAAAGTAAAAAACGCCTAACCCGCTCTGGTGGGGCGGTATGGCTTGCCCCGCGTCCAGACATATAAGAGGCACCTTGTATCCCTCGCCAACCTTGAGTATCCTCGGAAAAAACTGCTCGGCGAAGCCGACCTTGGCTAAAACGTCTATTATCTCCATGCTTCCTCTCCTTATAAGTATTTGCCTTGTCCTTTTACCTGTCGATCTTCTCTTTTATCCTCTCGATGGAGGTCGCCCTGCCGTTCGACGCGTCAATGGTTATCGAGACGCCCTGCACCTCCACCCCCCTTGAAGCGACCTCGAACCTGACAGGCATGCGGGTAAGAAATCTCTTTAACACTAATTCCTTCTCGACCCCTATGACCGAGTCGGTCGGGCCTGTCATGCCGGCGTCGGTTATGTAGGCCGTGCCGCCCGGCAATATCCTCTCGTCCGAGGTCTGCACGTGCGTATGGGTGCCCACGAGGGCGCTTACCCTGCCGTCAAGATACCAGGCAAGCGCGTATTTTTCGCTTGTCGCCTCGGCGTGAAAGTCAACCAATATGACGTTGGTTTGCTTTTTGATTTCCTCCACGAACCTGTCGGCTGTCCTGAACGGACAGTCGGCCTCGTCCATGAAGACCCTGCCCGATAAATTGAGGACTCCGAGCTTGGCCCCGCACCTCGAATCCAGCACTATGTAGCCCTTGCCGGGATTGGCGTCGGGATAATTGGCCGGCCGCAACAACATGGGAGTGCGCTCTATGAATTCTATGGCCTCTTTTTTGTCCCAGATGTGGTTGCCGGAGGTGATGACGTTGACGCCCGTCTTGAAGAGTTCGGCCGCGATGTCCTCTGTTATGCCGAAACCTCCGGCCGCGTTCTCGCCGTTCGCTATTATAACGTCCGGGTCGTGACGCCCGAGAATGGCGGAAAAGCGCTCTTTAAGCGCCTTTCTGCCCGGGTTTCCTATTATGTCGCCTATGAAGAGTATCTTCAACCCTTTTTCCTATTCTCTGCTTCTTATACCCTGCCTCATCACCTCGCGTAATCCACGGCCCTCGTCTCCCTTATGACCGTAATCTTTATCTGCCCCGGATAAGTGAGGTCGGTCTCTATCTTCTTCGCTATGTCCCTCGAAAGGGTTACCGCGCCGCTGTCGTCTATCTTGCTTCCCTCGACTATGACTCTAACCTCTCTCCCTGCCTGAAGCGCGTAGGACTTCTCGACGCCCTTGAAATCCTTGGCTATCTTTTCCAGGTCCTCGAGGCGTTTCACGTAGGCCTCGTACATCTCTCTTCTCGCTCCGGGGCGCGCGGCGGAAAGCGTGTCCGCGGCCTGCACCAAAACCCCGTATATGTTGGACGGCCTGTCGTCGTGGTGTTGCCCGATGGCGTCGACTATCTCCTGCTTCTCGCCGTATTTCTTGGCCAAATCCGCGCCTATCAGGGCGTGCGGCCCTTCGACCTCGTGGTCAACGGCCTTCCCGATGTCGTGCAAAAGCCCCGCCCTGCGGGCTATCTTCGTCGGAAGGCCTAATTCAGACGCCATTATCCCGCAGATGAAGGAGACCTCGAGAGAGTGGGCGTAAACGTTTTGCGCGTAGCTCGTCCTGTACTTAAGCCGCCCGACGAGTTTCTGCACCTCGGCGTGCACGCCGAGAATGCCGGTATCGAAGATGGCCTTTTCGCCGGCCTCGACGATTGTCTTTTCGACCTCGCTCTCGACCTTATGGACCACCTCTTCTATCCTCGCGGGATGAATCCTGCCGTCGTGGACAAGCCTTTCTATGGCCTGCCTCGCTATTTCGCGCCTTACGGGATTATGCCCGGAGAGTATTATGGCCTCCGGAGTGTCGTCTATTATGATGTCAATGCCGGTTATGGCCTCTATGGCCCTGATGTTCCGGCCCTCACGGCCTATTATCCTGCCCTTCATCTCGTCGCTCGGAAGGTGCACTATGGATACCGTCCTCTCGGACACGTAGTCCCCCGAATATCTCTGTATGGCCAAAGATATGATGTCCTTCGCCTTCTTCTCGGCTATCTCCTTTGTTTCGTCCTCTATCCTCTTAAGAAGCTTGCCGGCGTCGTGCCTCGCCTCGACCTCCGTCAAATCAAGGAGGTGCTTTTTGGCGTCCTCGGAGGTCATGCCCGAGATTTCCTCAAGCTTTCTCCTCTGCGCCTCCATGGCGGAATTGAGCCCCGCCTCGGCGTCCTTGAGCTTTTTCTCCTCCTGCGCGAGCGCGGCCTCTTTCTTTCCTATGTCCGTTTCCTTCCGCTCGATGCTTTCGAACTTTTTATCGAGGCTTTCCTCTTTTTGCTGAACTCTCTTTTCAAGCGCCTGCGCCTCGGTTCTCCGCTCCTTGAATTCCGCGTCGAACTCCTTCCTCGAATCGTCGAACTCGCGCCTTGCCTTGTCGAGTTCCTGCTTGCTCTGATAAAGCCTGTCTTTCGCCTGAATCTCGGCGTCCTTCTTTATGGTCTCCGCTTCCCTCTTTATCGCTTCGGCTTCTTTCTTCGCCTCCGCTATTACCGCTTCAACGGCCTTTCTCGCTTCATCCGCGCCTGTCTCCGAAACCTTTTTTCTTATCAAAATGCCAAGTCCCGCGCCTATTATAAGCAGAGCCAAACCGGCAATAAGCATAACGCTTGTCATGTTCCCCTTCTCCTTTCTTCCCGGGATTCAAACCCTTATAATCCTTGTTTCGGTTACGATGGCGTCCACCGTCATGTCGTGCTCTTCGGTCGGAACCTCGTCTATCACCTGAAAATCGAACGCCAGAGCGACTACACGGCACCGCGCCTCGCTCAAAATCCTGTCATAGTAGCCTTTTCCGTAACCTATCCTTCCTCCGTTTTCGTCAAACACCACGCCCGGCACAACCATCAAATCGAATGTCGCCGCGCTTTCCGCGCGTCCCCCGGCCGAAGGCTCCGGAATGTCGTGAGAGCCCTGAAAAAGTTCGGTCTTTGTCTTGACGGCGAAGAAAACGATTTTGCCCTTTTCCGCGAGTTTCGGAAAAAAAACCTCTTTTTTGTCCTTGACCGCCGCCGCGAGTATGTCGTCAGTGAGCGCTTCGTTTCTGAAGCCCGCGTAAAGAGCTATCCTTTTCGATGCCTTGAATTCAGGGGTGGAAATGAATCTTTCCTGTATCCTTGAGCTCAGAGCAAAGACCTCTTCAAAAGGCATCTTTAAACGCCTTTTGAGCAAAGTGGCCCTTAAACGCCGTTTTTCTTCGATAAGCCGCATCTTAGGTGAACAACAAAAGGAAACGCGCGGAATGGATAGTACGAAGCAAGGAGAGGGTAGGTGAACCCGGTAGGGGCACGATGCATCGTGCCCCTACTTTGAGGGAAGGCTGGACGCCCCGTCTTAGACGGACGAAGCATGGGTCGAAGGTCTTTCTATTAGGCAAGATGCGAAAAGAAAGCGTTTTCGCATCTTTTCAGGGCAAGACGCGAAAAAATATTCTCCGCGTCTTTTCAGAGGACAGGGGCGTTGAATGTCTTCCCCCCGCAAGAGCCGTATCGCCGGATTATTGTATACCCTATTTTTTCAATAGGTGGTAGCCGGTATAACCTTCTTCGGCTTTCCCTGCCGGGATATGCCTTAATAAGGCCAGCGCCAGCCCCGTTCTTTGTACATTGGGAAACAATAATTCCGCCAACCACGAGCACCGCAGGGGAAAAGACGGCGGTTTTACTCAATCACCCCTTGTATGGTCTTAGCCAACTCTCCCGACCTCTTCTCGATGGATTGAAGCGTTTGACGCGTCTTGATAAGCTCTCCGGCAACGTTTAAAGCAACGATAAGCGCGAGGTCCAGAGTTGCGACCGCTTTTGTGCCGCCCCTTACTTCTTCGATCTTCTCCGCAAGATAACTTTCAACTCCGCGTACGTGCTCCTCGCTCTCCGTGCTTTGAATCGCCAGTTTTTGCCCGAGTATGCTCAGTTCGACAACGTTTTTCAAGGTAACCTCAAATCCCCACGACCCATGCTTCGCATGGGTACCCCGCCCCTTTGTAAAAGGGGGTAACCTCAAACGCTTTGAATCAATCCGTCGAGCCTCTGTATAAGCCCTGAAACCTTCTCTTTGACGACCCCTTTTTCCTTTTCAAGCCTCTTGACCTTTTCCCTAAGGTCCTCAAGTTCCTTTGTTCCGGCGTTCCTTTGCCTTAACTCTTCCTCCAGTCTCTTTTTTTCATCCTGCAAAGCGCTGTAAGAGCTTAGAAGCCTGCTTATTCTCTCTTCAAGTTCGATGAAATTTACCGGCTCCATTAAACCTATCCGCTCCTCCAGTTGATTACATATTACGTCTTTTAATGAAAGAAGTCAAGGGGATGGGGGAGAACTTAATACACGCAAAAAAACAAAGCCCCCTTTATAAAAGGGGGCTTTGTAATTAAGATGAATTTTTCAACATCCAATCAGTACGCGTACAGATTCCCGTAAGGCCTTAAAGACACCGGGACGAGTTTCTTAAACGGCTTTTTCATGACCTCGTCCAAGTTCAAATTAAAGTCCTTGCAAAAATCCGCCAAATAATCCTTCAAGAGTTTCATGTCGTCTTCGTCAGGCTCGAGCACTCCTACTTCCATGCCGCACATCTCCTTTTGAACCTCTCCCCTTATGAATATCATGCCCCCGTGCATGCCCGTGCCTATGTAATCGCCGACAAGGGCCGTCCTTCTCGGGTTTTTATCGAGCCCGAGGAGAACGAGAACCCCTCCCGCCATGTACTCTCCGAAAAAATCTCCCGCGCTTCCGCCGCTTATTATGACGGGCATCTGCTTTTTGTAGCCCTTCATGTGGATTCCCACCCTGTAGCCCACGTCTCCCCTTATGTGGAGCTTCCCACCCCTCATGCCGTAGCCCAATACGTCCCCCGCGTGGCCTTCGACAATGACCTTGCCGCTGTTCATGGTGTTCCCGATATTATCCTGCGCGTTGCCCTTGACGACAATGGTCGGGCCGTCCATGAAGGCCGCGAGGTCGTTGCCGGGCACGCCCTCGACCATGATTTTACAATCTCCGCGAAGCCCGTCGCCTATGTAGTACTGGCCGTTTACGTTTTTAAGGCGTATCTCCTTTTCTCCCTTGGAGACGGCCTCGCGCACCTTACTGTTAAGTTCCCTGTAATAAACGCCTTTGGCGTCAAGTTCCAACATGTTATCTCTCTCCTATATATTGCATGGAATAGGGAAAAGTAGGGCAACCCTTTAGGGTTGCGGTCTTTGCGCAGGGCTACCCCACCCTGCCCTCCCCAACAAGTGGGGAGGGGAATAAGGTGAAAAAATTCATTATAAGCCCTGCGCTACAAAAAACAAATTTCCGCCCACCCTTTTCCCTGCCTTTTTACCTTCCGGCCGGCTTCACTCCGAGTATGTCGAGCGTTTGAGTGTCGAGCCCTATGCCGCGGAGCCTTTCCCTGCTCCCCCTCAAACTCTCCACCGCGTTTACGCCCAAGGCCCCGAGTATCTCTTTCAATTCGTGCTCCCAAGAGTGAACGAGATTAATGAGCCTTTCGGCGAAAACCTCCGGGTCGAGCCTTGCCGTCAACTCGGGCCTCTGAGTGGTGATGCCCCAAGAGCAATTCCCGGTATAACACTTTCCGCAAACAGTGCAACCCATAGTAACGAGCGCGGAAGTCCCTATCGCGACCGCGTCCGCTCCGAGGGCTATGGCCTTTGCCGCGTCAGCCGAAGACCTTATGCCGCCGGCCGCCACAATCGAGGCCTCGTTCCTTATGCCTTCCTGACGGAGCCTGTCGTCAACGGCCGCTATGGCGTGCTCTATCGGGATTCCGAGATGGTCCCTTATTATGCTCGGAGCCGCGCCTGTGCCGCCCCTGAAGCCGTCTATGTAAACTATGTCCGCGCCCGCCCTTACTATGCCGGACGCTATCGGAGCCACGTTATGCACCGCCGCAATCTTAACCGACACGGGCTTGGTGTAGTTGGTGGCCTCTTTAATGGCGTATATAAGTTGCCTCAAGTCCTCTATGGAATATATGTCGTGCTGGGGGGCCGGAGAAAGGGCGTCCGTGCCGACAGGTATCATCCTCGTCTTAGCGACCTCAAGGGGTATCTTTTCTCCGGGAAGATGCCCGCCTATCCCGGGCTTGGCCCCCTGCCCTATCTTTATCTCGACCGCTACCCCGGCGTTTAAATAATCCGGGTTTACTCCGAAGCGGCCGCTTGCCACCTGAACCATAATGTTAGACTTAAAGGGAAGGAGGTCTTCGTGAAGCCCGCCTTCTCCCGTGTTCATTACTATGCCGCACTCCTTCGCGGCCATTGCCAAAACCTTCTGAGCGTTAAGGCTTATGGAGCCGAAACTCATTGGAGAAAACATAAACGGCGAGGCGAGTTTTATCTGCGGCGCGAGCTTTGTCTTTAACTTTAGCTTCCCGTCCTTGCCTCTTTCGACTCTTACGTCGGATGGCTTTTTGCCGAGATACGTCCGTAATTCCATCGGCTCCCTCAACGGGTCAATCGAGGGGTTAGTCACCTGGCACGCGTCAAGAAGAAGCTTGTCGAAAAGCACCGGATAGGGCATGTCGGAGCCCATTCCGGTTAAAGGCATGCCGCCTGTCTCGGCCTGCCTCTTGATATTCCTTATGTTATGGAAGCCCCAGTAGGCGTTATTGCGGTACCTTACCGGGTTATCGAGTATCTGAATGGCCTCGGTCGGACAATAGTGATAGCACCTCAGGCACTTTACGCATTTATTGGTATCAATGAGCACCCTGTCGCCGCCCCATGAGTACACGCTCCATCCGCAGTTCTGGATGCACCTCTTGCACCTTATGCATTTATCGGTATCTATGGTCGCCAGATATTCGGGCAACGCGAGACTTTTAAACATAACGCTTCCCTCCGCATGACTCTCTCATATACATCACCCTTCAAGATCCACGATGACAGCCTCTCCGGCCCTCGGCGCCCATACGTTGTCGGGATTCTTGCAAATCTCCCTTATCGCGCTCTCTTCGCTCGCCATGAAAACCAAATCGTCCTTCTCGCCTATGACAAGGGGCCTCAGCTTTATCCTGTCGTTAAGCCCGACGAGACCCTTTCCGTGGCCAAAGAGTATGGAGAAAGGCCCGTTAAGAAGCGCGCTCCCGTAAGCGAGCCGCAGGGCCGTATAGGCCTCGCGTTCGCCGTCCGGCAACTTGTCTATGTCCTTCCAGAAAGGCGCGGCCAATACCGAGCACGCGGTCTTTACGTCGAGGCCGTGGCTTCTTATGAGGAGATCCAGCGTGTAGGCCACGACCTCCGTGTCGGTAAGGAGAGTGAGCTTGTAGCCGTACATCTCCAGATAACGCTTGTTTATGCCGTAAGACGATATCTCCCCGTTATGCACGATGCTCCAGTCGAGGAGAGTAAAGGGATGCGCCCCTCCCCACCAGCCGGGCGTATTCGTCGGAAACCTCGTGTGCCCCGTCCAGATATATCCGGAGTATTCCTCTATCCCGTAAAAATCCGCTATGTCCAGCGGGTTGCCGACGCCCTTAAACGCCCCCATGTTCTTTCCGGAGCTGAATATATAGGCGCCTTCTATCTCGGAATTGACCTTCATCACGGTCTTTACCACGAAGTCGTCCTCGTTAGCGCCCGCGGCAAGCCTGTCCTTCTTCGGCTTTACGAAGTATCTCAAAAGAAGCGGGTTTATGACGATGGTCTTTACCTTCGTTGTCGGTATCTCCTCTATCTTCTCGACGAGGTAATTTTCCCGAAGAAATTCCTCGGCCTCGACCCTGCTCGTGTCGTAGTCGTACATCACGTGAAACGCGTAAAAGTCCTCGAACTCCGGATATATGCCGTAGGCGGCGTATCCCGCGCCGAGCCCGTTGCCCCTGTCGTTCATGAGGCAAAGGGATTTTTTTATGAAACTGCCGTCGAGCTTCTTCCTTTTTTTGCTTATTATGCCGGTCAACCCGCAGCCGGATATGTCTTTTTCGAAATCGTGGTTCATCTCTGTCAAACTCCTTTTAGCCGGCGTCTTTCTTTGAAGCGGCTTTCTTGCATCCCTTATAAGCCGAAAGCATCTTTAAAAATTCGTCTTTACCGGAATTTTTCGGCTCCGGCAGATTCAGCTTTTTTCTCGCCGGAAGAACCGGCTCTCCGAGACGCCCTGTTTTCACGAACATGTCGAAACCTCTCTTGACCTGAGGCGGATGACTACCTTTCTTCGTGGCGAGAAGCCTCATCGCGGTCATGGCGTTCTCGAACCCGTAGTGCTGGAAACACATCTCAAGGCACTGGTGGCACTCGAGGCACTGCCATATAGAATCCGAGGCGAGCCCCTTTTCGTAATCGCCCGCGAGGATGCTTTTTATGACTGAGCGCGGGTCGTAGCCTTCAAGGTTCAGGCACGACGGGCATATATCGTAACAAGCGCCGCAGTCGGCGCATTTTTGAAGCAAATTGAGATTGAGTTCTTCGGTAAGCATCGCTAAACCCTCATTCTAATTACGCCAGTCCACCCTTCGAGAGCCTCAGGGTGAACGGAAATTCGCCCTTCTTTTAAAGCGTGAACGCCCCTTCGCCGCTGAACTCTTCTTCTATTTTGCCGCGCCCCGGGATTTCGCCCATTGCGGCCCACTTCTTCAAAAACGGCTCCACGTCTATCCTATGGCCGTCAAGCCCAAGCTCGATGCTCTTATAACCCATTGCAAGGCCAAGAATGTCGGTAAAGTAAAGCACCGGTATGCCCAACTTCTCGCCGTCTTTTTCCATGAGGTTTTGGTTGTTGTCGAACTGCAAAAAGCAGGACGGACAGCATAAGGCCATCGCGTCCGCGCCGAGCGCTTTGAGTTCCTTCAACTTTAATCTTGCCATGGTAAGGGCGTTTTCATGCTGGTCAACCCTGTCGAGCCCCTGGCCGCAACAGGTGAGTTTCGTCATGTAGTCCATGCTCTCGCCGCCGAGCGTTCTTATGAGATTATCGAACTTCTTCGGGTTCAACGGGTCGTCGTTTTTAAGCGCGTGTCCCGGCCTCATCATATGGCACCCGTAATGCACGGCGAACTTCATGCCTCTGAAATCCCTCTTTATGGCGCTCTTTATCGCGTTAGCGCCGACTTCGTCGTGAAAAAACGGCACAAGGTGGCTGAGTTTTATCCTGCCCTCGTACTTCCTGCCTATGGATTCGAATACGCCGTTAACTTCCGCTCTTTTCTTCGGGTTAGTCTTAAGTTCGCTCTTTACCGTGGCGAGATTCGAGACGCATCCCGTGCAGGGACTCACTATGTTAAGCCCTTCTCCTTCGGCGACGGCGATGTTCCGGGCGGCCGTCAATGTCCAGAGGCCATGGTCGATATTATTCACGAGGGATTTTTCCGGACAGCAGGTAAACCCGTCTATGTCCCTGTAAGGAAGACCCATGCCGTCAAGCACGGTTCTTACGGACTTTTCAAGAAAGGGAAACCGCGCCGGTATGGTGCATCCCCAAAAAACAGTGAAATCCTTCATATTCCCTCTTACCCCGCGTTAAAACGAATGACGATGAACGGGATGCCCGCCGCAATTCCGTTGCTTTGGCGACTGGTCCCGGCCGGGTCCCCCCTCGGGCGCCCGCCTTTTTGTCATTAATACAGAAAGGACTTGATTAAGCAGGCACGCAAGCGGCCGTCGGACAAACCTCGGCGCACTTTGGCGTGTCGTAATAACCCTTGCATTCAACGCATACGACCGGGTCTATGATATAAAGCGGATCCCCCTCGGTTATGGCGGAAACCGGGCACTCCGGCAGGCATACGCCGCAGGCAACGCAATCTTCACTGATTTTAAGAGACATCTTTTAAATTACCTCCTTGTGTTTATGTATACTGTATACACTATATTACTCCTCTGAAAGACAAAATTCAAGGATTTTTTTCAACACATCCCGCCGCCCTCACGACAGATTCAAAACAAGAAGCCTCGGCTCGGTCATCTCTTCCATGGCGTATCTGACGCCTTCCCTTCCGCAACCGCTCTGCTTCACGCCTCCGTAAGGCATGCTGTCAACCCTGAAACTCGGCACGTCGTTTATTATGACCCCTCCGGCTTCGATGTTTTCGTAGGCGTAAAATATCTTCTTTATGTCCCTCGTGAAAACTCCGGCCTGAAGCCCGTAGTTCGAGTCGTTCACGGCGCGGACTGCCTCAAAAAAATCACCGAAAGGCTCGATGGTCACAATCGGCGCGAAGACCTCCCCGGAGCAAACCTTCATAGAGGGCCTTACGTTCGCGAGCACCGTGGGCTCGAAGATGCCCCCCTGTTTTCTTTTCCCTCCGATAAGGATTACGGCTCCGGCCTCTACCGCCTCTTTTACCCAATCCCCGGCTCTTTTTAACGCGGCCTCGCTTATCATGGGGCCGACCTGAGTAGAATCGTCAAGCGGGTCTCCGAGTCTTAACGCCTTCACGTTCGCGACGAGTTTCTCCTTGAAGTCCTCGAAGACCCGCGTTTGAACGAATATCCTCTGAACCGAAATACATACCTGCCCCGCGTAAGCGAAACCTCCGGAAACGCACCTTTTTGCCGCGAATTCGATGTCCGCGTCTTCGTTTATTATAACTCCGGCGTTTCCGCCAAGCTCCAGCGTAACCTTCTTTCCGGGGACCTTGCCTTTAAGCATCCACCCGACCTCCGGGCTTCCGGTAAAGGTGAGTTTTTTCATCCTCTTGTCGATTACAAGCCCTTCGGCGACCGGAATAGAGCACGGTAAAACGCTTATGCCGCCTTGCGGAAGGCCGGAGTCGTTTATTACGCGTCCTAACATTATGGCGCTGAGAGGGGTCTTGTCCGCGGGCTTAACTATTACCGGGCATCCGCAGGCTATTGCGGGAGCGACCTTGTGCGCCGCGAGATTAAGGGGAAAATTAAACGGAGTTATGGCCAAGACAGGCCCTATTGGAAACCTCTTTACGATGCCTGTTCTTTTCTCCGAGCCTTCGGCTATGTCCAGAGGCAAAACCTCTCCGTGCATCCTTTTCGCTTCTTCGGCGGCTATGCGGAAGGTGTTTATCGCCCTCTTCACCTCGGCCCTCGCCTCTGTTACGGGTTTTCCGGCCTCAAGGGCGATTGTGACGGCGAATTCTTCGGCTATCTTCGTTATGCCGTTCACAATCTCTTCGAGTATCCCCGCCCTTTTATGGGCAGGGAGATTCTTTAAAACATCGAAGGCCTCTGTTGCCCCTTTTACGGCCTCATCCGCCTCGTTATGACCCGCGAGATAAGTTACGCCGACAAGGCTTTTATCATAGGGGCTGAAGACCTCGAGGATTTCGGAGGTTTTTCTGAAACTTCCCGCGACAAGTATTTTATATTCTTTTGTCATATGGCCGGCCGGAACCTTATCAAACGCTCCACTCGAGATTCAACCTGGCAAGCTTTTCATTCATGACCTTGAGCCTTTTGGTCAAGACCTCGACGAATATCCTGAAAAGGGCGCAGATAAAAAGCACCTTCTCCGTGTCGGACAGGGTGAACATGAAAGAGGCGTCCATGGCGAGGCACCGGCAGTCTTCCACCGCGTGCACCGACGCCGAGCGCGGGCTTCCCGTAATGACGGCCATCTCGCCGAATATGTCCCCCGACCTCTCCAACACGCAGAGGTCGAGTCCTTTTTTCTCGACCCGCACCTTACCGGAAATGAGCATGTATATCCAGGTATCCAAAGCGCCGTCTTCTATTATCCGTTCTCCCGGAGCGTAGGAGCGTATCTTGCTCGTCTTTAAAAGCCCGACAAGATGCTCCTCATCAAAGGAATCCAGGACGCACGTGCCCGTCATCTTCGCGACTATCTCAGGGTCTGCCTCGAGATACGACAGCTCTTTCATTAATCCGGCGCCTCCTCTTAAGAATGCCTTTACCCGAATATTTACCATAAAAAAGCGATATTGCGAAAGAAAAAATCGTCAAAGGCCGGACGCGAAAAAACTACTTTGCCCGCGGCCCCGGTCGCTGGTATAATGACAGTTGAATCAAGGAGGCTGACGATTACACAAATCTACGGGAACACAACGGGCCTTAAGACAGGCCAAATAAAACTTCTCGAGCACGTCTACAGGAGAAAGATTCCGCCGGACCGCCTGATAACGCCGGAACTCGCGAGATACCTGACCGAACTCTCATTCGAGATACGCCGCCAGATAGGGGTCATCATAAACAGAAAGGGCGCGATAGTCGCGGTAATAGCCGGGGACGAAAAGGAAATCCTGATACCCGTGCTCGCGGATTATCCGCTCGGGAAAAAGCCGCTTCGCGGAGTGAGGTGCGTCCACACGCACCTTAAAAACGAAGCCCTGTCGCAGGACGACCTGACCGACCTGGCGCTCTTGCGACTTGACTGCATGGCGGCCATAGGCGTCGGAGAGGACGGCCTGCCCGAGGATTTGCACTTCGCCCACATCCGGCCTCTTAACGCGGCAGGCTCTGTCTTTAACGTCGAGCCGCCCGTGAAATTTCACGACTTCTCCCCGGACATGGCGGAATTCTTAAAATCCCTCGAAATTGAAATCGGAAGGGCCAGCCTAAGGAACGTATCGGATAAAAGGGAGCGGGCCATACTCGTAAGCGTCTCGACCAAACCCAAAGACGAGCAGATAGCCTCGCTCGAAGAACTCAAATGCCTCGCCGAAACGAGCGACGTGGCCGTTCTTGACGTCGCGTGGCAGAGGCCGAAAAAACTCAACCCCAGATACCTCGTCGGCGAGGGCAAATTAAAAGAAATTGTCATAAAGGCCCTGCAAAAGGAAGCGACCCTTCTCATATTCGACCAAAACCTCTCGCCCGGCCAGATAAGGGAAATAGGGGAAGTCACGGAACTCAAGGTAATAGACAGAACTCAACTCATACTCGACATATTCGCGAGAAGGGCGCATTCGAGGGACGGCAAGGTGCAGGTCGAACTCGCGCAGTTAAGGTACATCCTCACGAAACTCACGGGCAAGGGCACGAGCCTCTCGCGCCTCGCCGGAGGAATCGGAGGAAGAGGCCCGGGAGAGACAAAACTCGAAGTGGACAGGCGGAGGGTCCAGGACAGGATAACGCACCTCGAAAAAGAACTCGAACACTTAAGCCGGGGCCGCCTTGAAAGAAAAAGAAGGCGCGAAAAGTCCGGCGTGCCGATAATCTCGATAGTCGGCTACACGAACGCCGGCAAATCAACGCTCTTCGCCCTGACGACGAAATCCTCGACCTTAACCGAAGATAAACTCTTCGCAACGCTCGATACCGCCTCGCGGCGCCTTCGCTTTCCGAGAGAGCGCGACGCGGTCATAACCGACACGGTCGGATTCATAAGGAACATGCCGGAGGAACTCAAGAAGGCCTTCCGCGCCACCATAGAAGAAATGCTCGACGCGGACGTGCTCATACATCTCGTCGATATAAGCGACCCTCAGATGGATTCCCATATCGAAACGGTCGAGAAGATCCTGGCGGAGATGGGGCTCGCCGGCATACCGAGGGTCCTGGTGTTCAATAAAACCGACCTCGTGCCGACCGTTATCGTCGAAAACCTTTCAAGAAGACTGAACGCGATTCCCGTGTCGGCTAAAAACACCGACACCTTGGAGCGCCTTTTAACGGTCATAGAAAGCAAACTCTTCGATGAAAAAAACCGCGGTCGATGACTTCTCCCGCGCGGTTTTCGCGCGGACGGCGCTTGGAATCAACGCAAGTTTATGGTAAATAAGCCTTATGATGCGAAGCCTCTTGAATATTTCATTAGCCCTGTTTTTCTCCGTCTGCCTTTGCGAAGCGGCTTATTCAGGGGAGGTCGAGGACGGAATTACCGCCTTTGAGAAGGGCGACTTCGCCGTTGCGCTCGAAAAATTCCGCGGCCCGGCCGAGAGCGGAAACGCTCAGGCGCAATATAACATAGGCGTAATGTATTTCACGGGAAGCGGCGTGCAGAAGGACTACGTTATTGCGGCCGAGTGGTATGGGAAGGCCGCCGAGAACGGGCACAGCGACGCAAAAGCCGCCCTCGGAGCCATGCATTACGAAGGCAAGGGAATGCCGCTCGACTACGAAACCGCCATAAACCTCTTTAAACAGGCCGCGGAACAGGGGCACGCGGGCGCGCAATATAATCTCGGAGTGATATACCACGAAAACGCGGAAAAGCCCGAGGATTACGTCGAAGCGGCATCGAGGTTTCGCGCGGCCGCGAACGAGGGCCACGCCGGAGCGCAGTATAATCTCGGGGTAATGTACGTTAACGGCGAGGGAGTGCGGAGGGACTACGGCGAAGCCCTCAAATGGTTCGAAAAGGCCTCGGAGCAGAGGCATGCCGGGGCGCAGTATAATCTGGGCATAATGCATCTTACGGGAAGCGGCGTGCCAAAGGACTATGCCTCGGCTTACGCGTGGGTGAGCCTCGCGGCAGAGGGAGGCAACAAGCAGGCCGAGGAAAACCTTGAAAACATATTGATTAGAATGACGCCCGGGGAAAAAGAAAAAGCGCGAGCCCTTATAAAGGAATGGACAAGAGAGGATAAGAAATAAAAAAACGGAGGATGCGATAAGCCGGATTCTGTAATCCCCTTGCGGGGACGGCGACCATTCATCTTCTGCTTACGTTGCCGCAAGCCTCAAGCGGCCAACCCGTTCCGCCCTCCCAGAAGGGAAAAAAGACGGGCCGCCTTTAAGACGGAACCTATTTGGCCTTGCACCGGGAGGGGGTTACATAGCCGGAGCGGTCGCCCGCTCCGCTGGCGGGCTCTTACCCCGCCGTTTCACCCTTACCTCCTGAGTTACCTCCGAAGGCGGTTTGCTTTCTGTTGCCCTAATCCCTGGGGTCGCCCCCGGTCGTCGTTAACGACCTCCCTGCCCTTTGGTGTCCGGACTTTCCTCCACCGCCCGAAGACGGCAGCGGCCGCCCTGCATCCTCCATTGTTTATTATACCCCGTCAATGGCCTCGTTTGCAAGACGATCGGCCTCGGAATTCTTTTCCCTGTCTATGTGCGATATTGAAAACTCGTCGAAAAGGTCAATAAGCCCGATAGCCTCGAAATAAAGGGCTTTTAAGTTGTCGCTTTTCACCTTATACGCTCCCTTTATCTGCTTCACGAGAAGTTCGGAATCCGCGAACACATGCACGCTCAACGCTCCCATGGCCTTGGCCTCGCGCAGGGCCATTACGAAGGCGCTGTATTCCGCGACGTTATTCGTGGCGACGCCGAGACGCTTGCGGAGTTTTTTTATGGTTTTTCCGCGGGCGTCTTTTATAAGGGCCCCGGCGCCGGAGATTCCCGGATTCCCCCTCGACGCTCCGTCAACATAGATACGCAGCCCGGATACGTCCTTGAAAAGACTTTCTTCGATGGCGTCAATCATTGCCCTCACCGCGTCTTCGGTAAGGCCGAGCTCATGCATGGTCTTTTTCAAATCAAGGGTGTGCTTAAGGGTTTCGAGGAATTTTTTTACGCCGGCGCCCGTCATGGCGCTAAGTCCCCGAATAGAGGATTCTGTGGCAGTGGGGGCAGGTTATGAGTTCTCCCGAGCCTCTTTGCAGTTGAATGAAAAGTTGCGGGGGTATCTGCATGAAGCATGCCCTGCAGATGGAATCCTTTACCGTGATTATGCCTATGCCCGCCCTTTTCGATTTTATGGTTTCGTATTTTTTAAAGAGAGTCTTATCTATGGAAGAGGCGAGTTTTTCCCTGAGCGCCTTTTTCTCGCTTACCGCTTTTTCGAATTCCTCGTTCTTGGCGCCGAGTTCGATTGTCTTCGATTTTACGGAATCCTTCCTGCCCTGGATGTCGGCCTCTTTTTCTTTAAGGGCCTTTTTCGTTGCCTCTATCTTGTCTATGGCAACGGCTATTTCCATGTCGAGGAGCTTCGAGGCCTTTTCCGCGTCGCTTATCTCTTTGGTAAGAGCCTTGTACTGCTTGTCGTTTTTTATGTCGTTAATCCTTTTCCGGTCTTTTTCTATCCGTTCTTTGTTTTCCCCGAGTTTTGCTTCCTTCTCGGCCTTATTGGCCGCGAGGGCGTCCAGTTCCGTTTTTAACTTCTCGGCCTCCGTGTCCATGGAAGAGACGTTTCCCTCGTCGGCCTGAAGCCCTTTTTCCCTGAGCCCTTTTTCTTTTATGAGACAGTCTATCTCAAGGTCTATCTTTTGCACCTCGAAAAGAGACTTCAACGAACCTGTCAAGAACTCCTCCTTCGTAAACGCGTTACTCGGATGATAATGGTGGGCCCACCTGGACTCGAACCAGGGACCAACCGGTTATGAGCCGGTGGCTCTTCCAGCTGAGCTATGGGCCCTCTTGAAACCTCAAGCGCCAAGACATTATATTCTATGGAAGAATGGCCGCCTTGTCAAGAAAGATTGTGAGGGCTTTTTGAATTACGCAACGGTTGTCACCACCCTCTGTCATTCCCGCGGTCTTTTGAGCGGGAATCCAGAGTAAATTAAGTAAAATGCGGGAAGCGTCCCTAAATTTTCCCGATTACGGGACAAGTATCGCTTGACAATCAAGACGATATCTACAAGGCTTTTGAAAGGGCGTAAACCGCATTCTTGAATCCCTCCCCAGCCCCCTCCTTTGAAAGGTGAATTAGCTCATTGAGACCCGAGGGGCTGCTCAGGTGAATACTTTCATACAACACGACTGGAATCTCCTTATTGTCCTTAAAGCGTTTGTCAGGCCCACCCTTCTTATTGACGTACTTCCAAGTCCTATCCACCACTACAGCGTCCGAAGGAACCGACTCCTCCTCGATAAAGCGAGTAAGGGCCACCTCGACTTTGAAGTCCTTGTAACCAACTGCGCCCACGCCATTAGGGTCAAAGACCAGTATCCTATCAGGAAAAAAATATAAAAGCTGTTTTCCCACTGGTATGAAAGGGACAGAGATATTCGCTTTCACATAGGGCGGGTTCCCTTTCCCCGGACTGCTTCTGCTCCTCTTCACCACTGTGTTTGCCCCTGCGCTCCGTTTTATATCCTTAACGTCTCCCCTGGCTTCTATGTGCCATTTGCCTCCACAGCTGATAATCCTGTCGAACGCATCATGCAGGGCCTGGTATCTCTGCTCCTGCTCAGGATCGAAATTGTAGAACAACACCGTGGTCTTCGAGACCTGGTCCCTCGTATAGGCCAAGTAGATAGCAGCAAGAAACACCGGCACAGAAATATAAACTGGCCAAAGCGTATTGAATGAAGCTCCTATGAAGAGCAGGATCGCCAGGCCGATTACGGCGGAGATGGGCCACAATCGGAGCTTCTTTCTTTTTCCGCTGAGTTCCTCAAGGAGCGAGGCCGATGATGAATCGGCCATATTAAGGACGCTTACGCTTTCTATATCCTGGAGAGGCTCATGTAGGTCATTTGTGGCAGCATCGGGATGAGGCTCAGAAGGCCCTACAGGCCGTCCATCCCCCAATGGGAGAGATGCCCTGTAGTAAAGGCCCCCGCGCCCCATATGAATATAGTTGCCCCGAGGACCGCTTCCTATTCTCAGTCCCTTGACCCCGGCTGATACACCGATGCCTGACTTGGACAGGTTAAAACGGAAGGGGCCTACACTAAAGGCCTTCCTTAAATAAAACCCCATACGCCACTCCCAAAATTTTCACACATGAATCCTCAACTTTTCAAACTTTCTTGGCAACAATCATACTTATACATACATAGAGAATAGGGGGACAGTATACACCTCCCATATTTTTCCCTGCCTTGATACGCACGGGGTAGTTCTGCCTTCTTGGATAAAATGTCTCGGCCATATAAACATACCTTTGGGAAGCGTGAAATGCAAGAAGGAAAAGGGTGAAGGAGACGGCGGAAAGAGGCGGTTAGCCGACTATCGAGAACCGCGCATATCGGCTAATATGTCATGCTGAACTTGTTTCAGCATCTCTCTTAAAACGAGATTCCGAAATAAATTCGGAATGACAAATCCGGAAAAGAACTGGATTCCCGCTCAAAACACCGCGGGAATGACAAATAGGGGCGACTGCGGGAATGACAGAAGGGGCTGACCGCGGGAATGACACAAAAAGAAGGCCGCTCAGTCTTTAATCTTCCACGAGATTGCTTCCCCAGCACCACTTTTCAATGCCACCGCACCGATAATATGCCTGCCCGCGCAAAACACCCTTTGCTAAACCCTATACGTTAACAGCAAAAAGTAGTGCTGGGTCGCAATGACAGATAAAATCAGTCCTTCAAGCCCCTTCCCTTCCAGAACGCGAATATGACGGGCAGCACGAGGAGTTCGAGAAGGGCTGACGTGAACATGCCTCCCACCATCGGGGCCGCTATCCTCTTCATCACGTCAGCCCCTGTCCCTGCGCTCCACATGAGCGGCAAAAGACCCGCTATGATGGCCGTTACCGTCATGACCTTGGGCCTTATCCTCTGGACAGTGCCCTCTATGACGGCCTCGTAGAGGTCCGCCTTTGTGTTCATCTTCCCCAGAGCGCCCCTGTCATTGTAAGCATGGGTCAGGTAGATGAGCATCACTATGCCCATCTCGGCGTCAAGGCCGGCGAGCGCGAGGAAGCCCACGACCACCGCGATACTTATGTTATAGTCCAGAAAAAGCAATATCCATGTAGCCCCTATAAGCGAGAACGGAATGGCAAGCAGGATTATGAGGCACTCGGTTATTGCCTTGAAGTGGAAATAGAGGAGGAGAAAAATAATGGCGAGCGTAAGCGGCACTATCACTTTAAGTTTTTCATACGCCCTTTGCATGTACTCATACTGCCCCGACCATGTGACGTGATAGCCCGCGGGGAACCGGACATTCTGCTCAACGGCTATCTTAGCCTCTTTCACGTAGCTTCCGATGTCCCTGCCCCTCACGTCAACGAATATCCACGTGGTAAGGAGCGAGTTCTCGGTCCTTATCGTGGGAGGGCCTTTTTTAATCTCGATATCCGCGACCTGCTCGAGCGGTATGTGCTGCCCCATCATGGTCGGCACCAAAACCCTGCCTATCTTCGCGACGTCGTCGCGGAACTCCCTCTTATACCTCACGTTCACGGCATAACGCTCAAGGCCCTCTATGGTGGTGGTGACGTTCTCCCCGCCCACGGCGGACATGATTACGTCCTGAATATCCTCTATCCTAAGGCCGTACCTCGCGGCCTCGACGCGCTTTATTTTTATATCGAGATAATAACCGCCTACTATCCTTTCGGCGTACGCGCTCGAAGTGCCGGGAATATTTTGCACGGCTGATTCGACTTCGAGCGCCACCCTTTCAAGTTCGTTTAAGTCCTTGCCAAAGACCTTTATGCCTACGGGCGTCCGTATCCCCGTCGAGAGCATGTCGAGCCTCGCCTTTATGGGCATTGTCCACGCGTTCGTAATGCCCGGCATCTTCAAGGCCTCGTCCATCTCGGCGATGAGTTTATCCGTCGTCATGCCCTCGCGCCATTCGCTTTCGGGCTTAAGGTTTATGACTGTCTCGAACATCTCGAAAGGGGCCGGGTCAGTGGCGGTAAGGGCGCGTCCCGCCTTTCCGAATACGCTCTCCACCTCGGGAAAGCTCTTTATTATCCTGTCCTGCGTCTGCAAGATTTCGGCGGCTTTAGTGACGGAAACGCCCGGCAGGGTTACGGGCATGTAAAGAAGCGTCCCCTCGTTAAGAGGCGGCATGAACTCGCTCCCGAGCCTCGTTAGAGGATAAGCCGTCGAGAAGAGCGCCAGCAGCGCCAGCAAAATCGTGGTCTTCTTGTATTTAAGCACCTTGTTTATCGCCGGGCGGTAGAGCCAGATAAGAAATCGGCTAATCGGGTTTCTGTGCTCCGGCATGATCTTGCCCCTTATGAAGAGGCCCATCAATACCGGCACCAGCGTAACCGACAACAGAGCCGCCGCGGCCATGGAGAACGTCTTGGTATACGCGAGAGGCTTAAAGAGCCTTCCTTCCTGCGCTTCAAGGGTAAATATCGGCATGAAAGAGACAGTGATTATCAGCAAGGAGAAGAAGAGAGCCGGCCCGACCTCTTTCGAGGCATCTATTATAATCTGCCAATGCTCTTTCTTCCCCTTATCGCGCTCTATATGCTTATGCGCGTTCTCTATCATCACTATGGCGCCGTCTATCATCGCGCCTATGGCTATGGCGATTCCTCCGAGGCTCATGATGTTGGCGCTTATGCCCATCGCGTACATTACTATGAAGGAGATGAGTATGCCGACCGGCAACATCACTATGGCCACGAGAGAACTTCTGAAGTGGAGAAGGAAGATTACGCAGACGAGCGAGACCACGATGAATTCTTCGATGAGTTTTTCTTTGAGCGTGTCTATGGCCCTCAGGATAAGCTCGCTTCTGTCGTAAACAGGGGTTATCGTTACTCCCTGCGGCAGTCCGGCCTGAAGCTCCTTAATCTTCTCTTTCACGCCGTGTATGACGTTGAGGGCGTTTTCCCCGAACCTCATGACGACTATGCCGCCGACCGCCTCGCCCTCGCCGTTAAGCTCCGCAAGGCCGCGCCTTTCATCCGGGCCGAGCTCCACCCTCGCTATGTCTTTTATCTTTACCGGAGTTCCGGCCCTGTCCGCCTTGAGAACGATATTCTCGATATCGGGGATGCTTTTAATGTAGCCGAGCCCCCTCACCATGTACTCGCGCTCGGCCAATTCTATGACGCGCCCCCCGACGTCGCGGTTGCTCATCTTTACGGCCTTTATGACGTCTCCAATGGCGACGTTATGCGTGATGAGCCTGTTGGGGTCTATATTAATCTGATACTGCTTCACGAACCCGCCGACGGAGGCGACCTCGGATACGCCCGGGACCTTCGCGATCTGGTATCTTATGTACCAGTCCTGAATACTCCTTAGTTCGGCAAGGCTGTAGCCCTTTCCCTCTATAACGTACTCGTAAACCCAGCCGACTCCGGTCGCGTCCGGGCCGAGAGACGGAATAATACCCTGCGGCAATTTGCCGGATGCGAAGTTCAGATACTCCAGCACGCGCGAGCGCGCCCAATAGATGTCGGTTCCGTCCTCGAATATGACGTAAATGAACGAGACCCCGAAAAAAGAATATCCCCTCACGACCTTGGCCTTGGGCACGGCAAGCATGGCGGTGGTGAGGGGATACGTTATCTGGTCTTCAACGACTTGCGGGGCCTGGCCGGGGTATTCGGTATAAATGATGACCTGCACGTCGGACAGGTCGGGGATGGCGTCTACCGGGGTCTTGTATATGGTCCATATTCCCAGACCTACGGCAAAGGCCGTAAACAGGAGGATTAAGAGTTTATTGTTTACGGAGAGTTCTATTATCCTCTTCAGCATGACTTAATGCCCTTCATGGCCTGAGGGTTTTTCTTCCGTTTTCACGGGCCCGGTTTCCCCGCGCTCATGACCCATGGCGCCTATGGCGGCGCTAAGATTGCTTTCGGAATCAATAAGAAAATTGGCGGACGTCACCACAAACTCTCCCTCCTTAACGCCCTTCGATATCTCGTAGAAACCGTCGCCCCTCGCGCCTATCGTTATTTCCCTCGGCTCGAACGTGCCGTCTCTCCTGTCCACGATTACAATCTGCCTCTCGCCCGTGTCTATAACCGCGGAATCCGGCACCGATAGGGCGCTTTTTGCGGCCTCGACCGAGAACTCGACGTTAAGATACATGCCGAGCTTAAGGGCGTGGTTACGATTGTCGAGAGTGAACCTGACCTTCGCGGTGCGCACCTCGCTCGCCTCCTCGGAAGAATACCTTATCGAGCCTAAATGGCTGTATATATGCTCGACCGTTCCGGTATAACGCTCCGAAGAGCCGTAGGCAGGATAAAGGCCGGCCTTCTGCCCTACTTTTATATATGGAATTTCATATTCGTATATCTCTCCGTAAACCCAAACGACCGAATGGTCTATTATTTTATAAAGGATCTCGCCCGGCTCAATCTTCTGCCCCTCGACTATCATCTTCTCGGTAACGCTCCCTTCGGACGGCGCCCTTATGGTCATGGTCTTGGACGCGACCCTTTTATCTTCGAGCCTTTTAATCTGCTCTTCCGATATGTCCCAATACCTCAAGCGCTTCCTGCTCGAATCGAGAAGCGAGGCCGCGCCCCTCGTTACGTCTTTATACGGGCTGTCTTTTACCTTTTCGTAAGAGTTAAGCGCCAATATGAATTCTTCCTGCGCCGATACAAGCTCCGGGCTGTAGAGGTCAAAGAGCGGCTCATCCGGAGCGACCATCTGGTCGGTGCGGCTGACGTGGAGTTTTTCCACCCATCCTCCGACCTTGGAGTTTATGACGTAAACCCTGTCCTCCTTGGGCTCGACCCTGCCGACGGTCCTTATTACGCGCGTCAGGTCCCTTTGTTTCGCCTCTTCGGATTTAACCCCTATCTTCTGTATCCTCTCGGGGCTTATGCGTATCGCGCCGGGCGCCGCGGCCGAAGCGACTTCGTCTTCATACACGGGCGCGTAGTCCATGCCCATCGGGTCTTTCATGGGAACGGGCGAGGTAACGGACCCGTCCATCGGGTTACGGTAATAAATGACCTTCCTCGCCTTTTCCGGAGAAACCCCGGAGACGGGTTTAACGGCGCCCCTGCCGGCGAACAAATAAACGAACAAGGCTCCCGCCAAAACCCCGATAAAAATAAAAATAACGGCCGCAATTACACGCTTCATCTCCGCTCCCTTTCTTCAAAGTTTTCAAAGTCCTCTCCGACCGCCCTCTCGAGGGACGCCACTGCCTTGCGATACTCTAAAAGCGTTTTCAGATAATCGAGCCTCATTCTCTTCAATTCCCTCTCCGAATCAAGCAGAGAGATAAAATCAGCGTCAAAAGAACGGTAATTCTTCATGGCCGACTCCAGAGAAAGTTCCGACTGAGGCAAAAGCGCGGTCTCGTAAAGGGTCAGCGTATCGGCTCCGGAGGTAACGCGGATTATTGTTTCCGCCACCTCGGAACTCTTGTCGTTCGCCCGCGCCACGGAAACAGCCCTTAAGGCTTCGGCATTGGCCCTTGCCTCGCTCAAACGGCTTTGGTTCTTGCCGAACCAAAGAGGTATATTGAGTCCGAACATGAAATCATAACTCTCTATGCCGCCGTCCCTTTCCATGGGCGAAACCGAGACCATGAAATCGGGATAGTATTCTTTGGCCGCGAGTTTTACGGAAAGTTCCCCTGCCTCTAATTCTTTTTTCACCATGCCGAGTTCCGGATTATTAAGGAGCGCGGACTTTAAAAGAAACGCCCCGTCGAAAACCGCCCTGTCTCTCGAAAGAACGGCGCGGCCGCCGAGAGGAGACCCTATCGGCCTTCCCAAAACGGTTTTAAGCCTCGCGAGGGCCGCGTCTTTTTCGGCGGAAAACTCTATCACGTCTTTTTGCGCCAAGGCGGTCTCGACGTTTATCTTTATTAAATCCTGTTGCAAAGACTTGCCCGTCGAATACCTGACCGAAGCTATGGCCGACATGTCTTCGAGCGTTTTCTTTATGTCTTCGGC
>Ga0209751_10000032_pt1 | contig 137015 bp, 119 predicted proteins | sample RifCSP13_1_FD_184019 | JGI IMG/M metagenome (GOLD analysis project Ga0209751, IMG submission 184019) | Soil microbial communities from Rifle, Colorado - Rifle CSP2_sed 13_1 (SPAdes) (version 2) | ecosystem: Environmental > Terrestrial > Deep subsurface > Rock core/Sediment | place: Rifle...
CCTCTTCAGACGCGAGGTCTTGCGATCCCCCGCTTTAACAACTGTCACCATTAGGTGCCGCTGCATTATGCGGTATTAGCAACCGTTTCCGGTTGTTATTCCCCATCCAAAGGTAGATTACCTACGTGTTACTCACCCGTGCGCCACTCTACTCGCCCCCCGAAGGGGACTTTCGCGTTCGACTTGCATGTCTGAGGCACGCCGCCAGCGTTGATTCTGAGCCAGGATCAAACTCTCGTTAGAATTTGTTCTCTAGCAACATTATCAGTACTGGTTGTATCCGATAATGACTCTTCTTCAGAGTTTTAGACGCGAGCTTTATCGCTCTGCGTTTGACTCCCAAAGGTCATTGATATGGACACGCTCTATCTAGTTTTCAAAGATCGGTAACTCCAAATTGTGTTTGGATTGCCGTACAGACGAACTAAACTCGCCCTAAGCAAACGGAGACTTTAACTGATGGATCATCCTCTGTCAAGGCACTCATGTACGCTAGCACACTTTTATTTTTAGCGAACAAAAGCGCCGCCCTTCTCACGATATTGCCTAAGAGAAAAGCGGCACTGTCTCGAGTGCCTTCAACATCCCTCGTAATGTCAATTCCCGTCTCCGAGGGAATGGGCATTATAGGGACAAAATCTTCGTTGTCAAGAGTTACTTAAGAAGGCCTTGCATCACCCAATTGCGATGTCGTGAGGACTGTTTTCTCAAGCGAAAACTTAGATGCAATCCGTCGCCAATGGTTGTCCTCGAACCAGCTTCTCAAGTCCCAAAAACTCCGATGTGCAAGTTGCACACAGCCGAGTCTAAGGGGAGGGTTAGATGTTGAATTTCAGTTTGGGTTGTCTCGCCTATCTCTGAGTGACAAGCGTTCCGAGAGCTACACAATGCGGGCGGGGACGCGCGCGTTCCGAGAGCTACACAATGCGGGCGGGGACGCGCGCGTTCCGAGAACTACAAAATGCGGGCGAGGACGCCCGCGTTCCTAATCTGCTTCACGAGCAACTGCAAATCCGGCTTGTGAAAGATTGGTACGCCGGGTAGATCAGGCAGATCAAGCATCCAGATGCCTTGGTTGTTTTCCGGAGGCGAAGAGATATACAGAGCTTTGCAACGAGGAAGGACTGTCCTCGCAGACTTCTTCATTGGAGACTTTCCATCGGTCACCATAATAAGAAAATGTACATTAACGTGTTGTGAAAAGCTGTTTCCTTCAATTAGTACACCAGGTGTCGAGACGTGCTGGAGCGCCATGTTGATACCGGCTCCGATCTGCTGCTCCGTTGCAATGACCCAATGCACATTTGCTGCACCAGCATCCCAGTAGCGCCCGGTGTCTTTACCGCATTCATAAGTCTGTTGCCTTCCGGAGTAAACAGTGGGTTCATCGCTTAACAGGTGACTCACGCAACAGGTGTGAGCAGTCTTTCCGCAGGATCGGTAATGCCCTTTCGTCGTTTTAATGGCTTCCCATCCGGGCAACAACTCCAGCAGGTCGCACATGAGCGTTGTCTTCCCAACGTTTGAGCAAAACCCTCCAACGCCTACGATCATTGGAGTTGGCATTAACGTCTCCTGCGCTCGCGAGGCGCAACGTTGGGAGCGTTGACCCTCAAGATCCCACGCGCGTCTTTATAGACGCTGTACTGTACATCTTTGATCGCGCCGCTCTCGTCCTGAACGCGCACGGTAAAAGTTTTGTTCTCCCCATGGCTTCCCAAACGCATGGGCAGGAGGCCACGTAGATCTGGACTGCGGTAGGCCGTGTAATGTTCCTGATTGCGTTTGTCGTACCCGAGCACATAGATTCGATCAAAATCCGGATCGTCGAGAGCGCGAGGCTGATTGGAGCTACTCTTCTCCAGGATTACCCAGCTACCGGGTTTGGCTTCTCGCCCCGCATCCTTGTCTCTGGGTGAGGTGTCCTCACTTGTGTCGCCATCAAGCCGCTGCCAGGCAACGAATTCACGTCCCGTGCGATAGAAGATAATGTCGCTGGGGACGCTAAGTTCCACCTGTTTTCCGTAGATCCAACCTGCTGGAGCCGGAGAAATAGACGACCCGAGCCGCACCCTGTACCAAAGCTCATTAGCGTCCTCCAGTTCGCTGTTTTCTGTGCTCGCTGCCACTCTGCTACTTCCTTGGGCGCTGCCAGCTTTAGGAGCGACGTCACTCTCGATTGCCTCCGACGCCTTGGGCTTCGGCACTCGCTTCCACCCTATGATGTCAAAGGTGGAGCCGCTATCAAGACGCATCATGATGTTTTCATTGCCGCTACGATCAGGCGTCAGGCGAAGGTTAGAACTGGCGCGAAGTTGACCGGAAGCCTGGGCAGGAACGTCCTGGTCTTCCTCGGCGAGCTTGCGTGACTCTTCGAGCACGTCGTTAGGCATTACGTTTCTGGCTTCGATCCAGCCTTCAGTGCTCTCTCCGTCTTGAGCTCGAACCCTCAGCCACCTTTCTCGTCGCGTGTTGTCGGTTGGGTCAGGGACATCCACCGACTCTAGAATGTCCACTACGTCGCCTCGGTTGACCTCCAGGAGATCTGCAGCTACCACTGCAGTCGAGCTGCGAATCTGAGCACGTCGGGCAACAACTACTCCAGTGTCATCCGGTTTTGCCAAGGTGCTGCACCCAAGAAATGCAAAGGTCAGTAAGGTGCAAATCATGAGCTTGATTAAGTTCACTATCATTTCGCAGTTGACATCCTTAGGTCCTCGAACAATCAATCAGGGAGGGTCGCTCCCACGGTCATTATACCCTCGTTCGGCTGATTAGATGCGTTCATCCGAGGACAGTTTCCGGCCGTCCTGTTGACGCTATTGGATCTTCCATTGGCAATCGGGAATTGGCAACCAGCAAGAGTTTGACACTCGGTAGTCCCGCGCCTATATTACAAGCCAATAATTGTAGTTCTAGCTCTCCTCTGAGACAGACAACGTGGACATCAACAGACAGTATGGTTTCCAGCTGAGGCACGGGGGCTTAGGCCGTGTCATGAGCTTCATACTGCTCGCTTTTGTCGTCTACGGTAGTACGGTAGAAGCCGCTCACCGTCATGGTCGCCTCCAGCTTGGAGATCAGACAAATTCGACCATCCAGCCGTTCTCAAGTGGCGAAAGAACTGCAGGAATTACCGGCTGCTCAGATTGTCTAATCTGCCAACTGCAGCAGAGCTTCTCTAACGCTGTCGTTGGTACGGCAAACCAACAGGGTTCCCAACTTACTGCTGCGAGTTATCACACCTCGCCTTTTTCTTCTTTCCAATCCAAGGCCAGGACGCCTCAACACGGCCGCGCTCCACCAACTGCCTCTTAGATCGTTGTTTTCTGTAGCCTCAGCGGACCAACCTCCGCGAAAGCGCTCCCAACAACAACACGATCCGACCAATCGCGAACCTCGTTCGCATGCATTGGTGTTCGGACTTATTTAAGAGGTGATAAGTTGAAAAACAGAATCTTCGCGATCAAGGCTTTTGCCTTTGCTCTGCTTTTGGTGTTTTCCACCCTGCCCGCTCTCGCACAGTCTGGCGGCAAGCTTAAGGGCACCGTGACCCTGAGTGACAGCGGAAAACCAATTCACAACGTTCTGGTCACCATTCTCCAGCTGAGACGCACAGTGAATACAGATGAGAGTGGTGACTACATGTTTGATGACGTGCCTCCGGGAAGGTACAGCGTCCTGGCCCACCTCGATCGTGTTCCAGACGCCGTGCAGAACGTGATCATCGCGGCCGGAACTGAGGCGACACTCGACTTCCAATTGCAGCTGACAGCGGTTCGCGAAGAAGTAACCGTCACAGCCACTGGGACGGAACAATCTGTATCCAGTTCAATTCAATCCGTAGAGGTAATTGGCTCGATCGACCTTGCCAAAAAGAGCCCCGTTTCCCTTGGCGAGTCACTAGATGGAGAGTTGGGTGTCTCAAAACGTAGCTTTGGTCCAGGCACCGCTCGTCCGGTAATAAGAGGTTTTGACGGCGATCGGGTGCTGGTGCTGCAAGATGGAAACCGGATCGGCGGGCTTGGCTTTGAGTCTGGGGATCACGCGGAACCATTAAACGTGCTTACTGTGGAGCGCATTGAGGTGGTTAAGGGTCCGGCAACACTCCTTTACGGAAGTAACGCCATTGGTGGAGTTGTAAACGCGATTTCCGGCCATGACTCGGCCCATAAGGGGCTCAACGGGTACTTCACCGGGGTGGGTAGCACGAACGGAAGGCAAGCTGCGGCAAGCGGTGGGGTTGAGTTTGGAACTGCGAAGTGGCTCTTTTGGGCCAACGGGGGCGGTCAGCGGTCTGGTGACTATGATACTCCCCTGGGAATTGTTCTGAACTCGTTCTCACGTGAGAGCGATCTCGCACTTGGTGTGGGTTACTATCCAACCAAAGGGTTTTTCAACTTCAATTACAACTTTAATAAACGACGCTATGGCATTCCTGTCGATCCGGATGAGCTGGAGCCCGAAATTGTCGAGCTGAATCCCAGACGACACAGCTTTGAGTTTCGTGGTGGCTTTCGCGAGAGTCGTTCAATTCTGCAAGCCGGAACATTCTCGGTTCAATACAACGACTACAAGCATGCGGAGATTGAATCCCTTACTGGGGAAACCGGCACAACATTCAAGAACAAGAGCGTCACCTATGAGGGCATGTTCGATCAGAAGAAGTCACATGCACTCTCGGGACGATTCGGGTTTTGGGGGCTCCATCGCGACTTCACAGCTTCAGGGGATGAAGCCCTCGCACCTCCAACAACACACAATGCCTTCGCAGTCTTTGCGCTGCAAAACCTGGATTTCGAAGCAGTCGCTCTTCAGTTCGGCGCTCGCCTCGAAAACAATCGGTATAGACCCGAAACAACCGAAGCACGCGGCCTTCTCCCGGCTAGAAGTTTCACAGGGTTTTCGGGGGCATTGGGTGTTCGAGTTCCGACTTGGATGGGAGGCGCCTTTGTTGCCAACTTCACGCATTCATATCGAGCCCCGTCCTTGGAAGAACTGTACAACTTAGGGCCACATCCCGGTAATCTTGCCTTCGAAATCGGTAATCCTGATCTGGAACGGGAGAGAGGCAACGGTCTGGATTTTGGTGTGCGGCACTCGTCCAAACGACTGCGCTTCGAGGCAAACGGATTTTTCTATCACCTCGACAACTTTGTGTTCCTTGCTCCGACGGGTGACGAGGAAGATGGACTACTCGTTGCCGAATACTCGCAAGGAACCAGCAGGTTTACCGGTACGGAGGCTCGGATCGACGCGGCGGTACATCAAAATCTATGGCTCAATCTGGGGATGGATTACGTAAGAGCCAAGCTGACAGAAACCGATACGCATCTACCGCGGATTCCACCCTTGCGGGGCCGAGTTGGTTTGGAGTGGAGATACAAGAACCTACTGGTGAATCCAGAGGTTGTCATGGCGAAGGACCAGAACCGAATTTTCCCAACGGAAACCAGAACCGCTGGGTACACTGTATTTGGGATTTCGGGCTCGTATCTTATTCCTACGCAGCATGCCGCGCATATCATCTCGTTCAATGCGTTTAATTTGGGAGATCGCTTATACCGGAACCATCTCTCCTTTATTAAGGAATTTGCACCAGAAATGGGCCGCGGTCTGCGCGTGACTTATACATTGAGGTTTTTTTGAGATTAGACCTCGGTCGGCACTGCTCTTGTCAGTACCACTTCGCGGTAGCGGGTGGGTCCTGGCACTGACTCGATATGACTTGCGAGCCTGAACAAACCGCGATCCACTGATACCGGTGGGTGTTTTGAATGGCCTAGACAAAGTTAGTATATTTTAAGAAAGGCCGAACCAAGCCGTACTCCTTATCGTACTGTGTATCGAAGACGAGGACGTTGACTCGCGTTGACAGCAGCGGCAGGCGGTTCTTAAAATAGCCACTTGCACCTGAAAGCGCTATTGGTTCCACTGTTAACCAGCAAGGAATTGCACAATGAGTCTGGTTAAGATAATCGTTATCACCATAATCTTCATTCTGAGCATATTGCTGTTCGGGCGGTTGGCAATCTAGCCCTTCCTTAAATGCTCAGTCGATCAGAGTTCAGTAGGGGGTATAGAACTCTGAGCCCACTCGCGTTCCTCCTGATTCTGGCGATCTTCGTATCTCCAACAAGTCGGGCTTTACTCTCTGCCGCCAGCTCACAGGACCCTGCAGAACCCGTTGATGTCCTAAGAGTCTCAACCGATCTGCTCATTTTCCCCATCCGGGTCACGAACAAAGCTCGAAAAACAATCCCGCAGCTCAGCGAAAACGATTTTGTGCTGACTGATCGCGATGGGGTGAGCAACGGATTTTACTTCGCTGCCGGAGCGGGCCGCATTGCGCTGCTATTTGCTCTCGATGAATCTGGCAGCCTACGAGAAATCATCTCTTCCCAACGCCAAACAGCGCTTGAGCTCTTCAATCGCTTCAAAAGCGAGTCGCGTGTGGCGGCGATACGTTTTGGTCAACGCCCCAGACTCATAGCAGATTTTGATAACGACCCGGATGCGGTGAGCCGTGCCTTCTCTTTACCGCCGCGCCGTAACGAGCGGACCGCGATCTTCGATGCTGCTCAATCTGCGGTAGAGACTTTCGCAAGACTTCGCAGCGATCCGACCGAACGCCGCATAGTAATTCTGATAAGTGATGGTCTTGACAATGCAAGCAGTACCAAAGTCGATTCCGTAATACGCGCCGCAAACCAGAATAATGTTTCGTTTTATGTGATACATCTGCCGTTGTTTACGCCAAGAGAAGGTCGATTAGGCATTAGAGGGCCAGCAAAGGGCTTTCGTGACCTGGGCGAAAAAACCGGAGGGCGGTACTTTCTCGCGTCTGATCCCAAAGACCCTTTACGTTTAGACAATCGGGTTGACCTCAGTCCTATCTTCAAAGCGATTGAGGAAGACGTGCGAAGTCAGCATCTGATTGGTTTCTACTTTAACGAACAAGGGCGGGATGGTCGCCGACATCGCATCTCGATCAGTTTGGCACCGAAAGATCTGGTTTACTCCGTCGCCGGCCGTCGATTTGCCCGCACCCATCATTTCGAGGTGTACTTTCCGCGGGTGAAATCTGAGCCGTAGCCTTAACACGGAGCCGCGGAGGTGGACTGAGACACGGAGATTTAAGATGAATAAGGGACAAGTTATTGCGCTTCTGGACGACGCGCTCGGCAATGCCCACGTCACACCTAATTGACGCCTTTCGGATATAATCTGTCGCACAAATGACCGAACAAAACAGACTTCGTCGAATCGAACGCGCCCTGATCAGCGTTTCCGATAAAACAGGCATCATCGAGTTTGCGCGAGCGTTGCGCGAGTTCAACATCGAAATCATCAGCACCGGCGGTACAGCTAAACACCTTCGCGAGGCGGGAATAGAAATTCGGGACATCTCGGCCCTAACTGGGTATCCCGAAATGATGGATGGCCGCCTTAAGACACTCCACCCACGCGTGCATGGGGCATTACTCGCATTGCGGGACAACTCAGAACACGTCAGGGCTATGCAGGAACACGAGATTGAACCCATCGACATGGTAGTCGTGAATCTCTATCCGTTTGAAGAGACTATCAAGCGCGAGGGGGTCACACTGGAAGAGGCCATCGAACAGATAGATATCGGTGGCCCAGCGATGATTCGGTCCGCCGCGAAAAACTTTCGGGACGTTGCCGTGATCGTATCGCCGACCAACTATTCGTTCGTTGTCGAGCAACTGCGGAAGCACAGCGGAGCTTTGGCGCTTGGTACACGCGCGGCTCTGGCTGAACAGGCGTTCCGGCGAACATCGCAGTACGACGAGCTTATACCGATGTATCTCGGACATGCGTTCGGCGGTTCGTTCGAGACGACGCACTCACAGATGGCTAGTTTTCCGTGGCAGCGAACACCCAGCGACTCTGATCTTCCAGTTTTCGAAAAGTGGAGGCTTACGAAGGTACGTGAGCTTCGGTATGGCGAAAATCCTCATCAACAGGCAGCCCTTTACGATTCCGGGGAAACAGGTGGCGTCGCGAATGCTGAGTTACTCTCCGGAAAGGAGATGTCTTACAACAACTATGTAGATGCCGACGCGGCGTGGCAGTTGGTATCGGACTTTGAAGAAACAACATGCGCCATAATCAAGCACACAAACCCTGCCGGAGTTGGGCAGGGTGAAAGGGACGAAGTCGCATATCGGAAGGCTCTGGCGACTGACCCACTTTCCGCATTTGGCGGAATCGTCGCCTTTAACCGTGCAGTTGACGAGCCTGCAGCCAGAGCAGTCGTCGAAATCTTCACCGAAGTAATCATTGCCCCCGATTACGACCCGGCCTCTCTCGAGATCCTAAAAGCAAAGAAGAATCTTCGCGTGCTCAAGGCAGTTCCCATGAATGACGTTGAGACCCTGGAATACCGGCAAATTTCCGGTGGGATGTTGATCCAGACGAGAGACACCCATAGACTGCGCCATTCCGACTTGCGCGTTGTATCAGAACGGAAACCCACTGAGGAAGAGCTGACGGCATTGCTCTTTGCGTGGAAGGTTTGCAAACATACCAAATCAAACGCAATCGTGTATGCTCGCGCCGGTCAGACCGTCGGAGTCGGTGCAGGTCAGATGTCAAGGGTCGACTCGGTAAAACTTGGAGCCATGCGCGCGCAACTCCCGGTAAAGGGTTCGGTGTTAGCATCCGACGCATTCTTTCCCTTCCGCGATGGCATAGACGAAGCGGCGAAGCACGGAATCACCGCAGTGATACAACCCGGCGGGTCGATGAAAGATTCTGAAGTAATCGCCGCAGCGAACGAACATGGACTAGCAATGGTGTTCACTGGAATACGTCACTTCAAACATTGAACATTAACCAATACGGAGACAATCGATGACGCAGCTGTCTTTAGTATTAGTACTTCTTCTTGGAAGCACGCTGTTGCCCTTGTCCGACTCCGCTTTTGCACAAGGTGGTGGGACGATTGAATCGCCGCGAGGCAAAACGCAGAGAGTACGATTTGCGCGAGGAAGAACAACAGCCGTTTTGAAGGGAGCGGTAGTTCGAGGCACCCAGGATCGGTACATACTTGGCGCACGTGCAGGTCAGACGATGATCGTGCACATCACTTCACGTGAGAAGAATGCGGTGTTCACTATTCTTGGTCCAGACGCAACCGCATTGGAAGGCACTGAAGAAGGCGCAGATACAACGGATTGGACGGGTGAGCTACGCTTAAACGGGGACTATTCGATCTGGGTTGGACCAACCCGAGGCAATGCGACTTATACATTGGAAGTAACGATTCGTTAAAGGCCTATGGCAGACATTCAAGAACATGACGATAGATCAACGGACGACGCCATCCGTTGTCGATATTGTGGTCAGCGAAACCAGATCCGCTCGGAGACCGGTGAGCCGCGCTGCGGACGCTGCCGGCTGCCGCTCTCCTCTGAGCCCCATAAAAAGTTCAAGGCACTGGACAAGAATCGCTATGTGCATCCCGCAGATCGTCGCGCGCTCGCTGCAGTGAAAGCGGTCCCCGGGATGGACACCGCGGTAAAGAAACTGCTTGCCGTGACTGGCGAGTCCGCCATTCGCGTGATCTTCACGGCCAGTGCGGTAAAGGTAACACCACACCAGTGTCCGGACCTGTACGCCAAGCTTCAGGTGGCCTGTTCCACACTCGACGTTGAGATGCCTGAACTCTTCGTGCAGCAGAACCCGGTAGTCAACGCGTTTACTGGAGGCGTAGAGCGACCAATCATTGTGCTGTACTCGCAATTGATCGAGCGACTGGACGATGAGGAAGTGTTGACTGTACTGGCCCACGAAGTTGGTCACATTCACTCAGGGCATGTTTTGTATCTGACTGCTGCACGGTTAATAGAATTTCTGGCAAAGAGTGCGGTGTTGGCGTCACCACTGACCGTAATTGTAAAAGAGCTGTTAACACTCTCGATGCGTTCCGCACTGCTGGCGTGGGCACGTCGGGCTGAGCTCTCATGTGATCGCGCGGCCCTGCTTGTCACTCAAGACCCACACGTCATTGGTCGCACGATGATGAAACTCGCCGGCGGCACGTTCGCGTCGAAAGTTGACTACAATCTGTTTCTGGTTCAGGCCCGCGATTTCTTAAAGAACTACGATGAGAAGGCGTTGGATCGCTTCTGGGCGGATGTGATCACGTCGGGATTGAGTCATCCGTTCCCTGTATGGCGGGTCGGGGAGATTTTGAAGTGGGTGGAAAGTGGCGAGTACAGAGCGCTCATGTCTTCTCCCGAGAGTGCCGCCGCCTAGCTCGTTCAAGCACTCAATCTCGTGGGCCACGACTCAAGTGCGTAAGGGAAAATCATGACAAGATTTCTATTGACCACTGCCCTGCTTCTCAGTGGAGCTGCCGCACAAGAACCAACGCCTTCTGCACAAGTTCAAAGAATTCATAGTTATACGCAACTCGTTGCCAGGGCGAAGCAAGGTGATCCAACGGTTGATTATGCCGAATTGCGTACGGCCTATTCAGACTGGCTCTGCCAAAAAGATGCGCAGATAAAAACGCCTAACCGTGACGAGATGGTGAAAGCCTTTGAAGGGAAAGACTACGATAAGGCAACAAAACTCGTTGAAGTGGTGCTTGACTACGAGTATGTTCACCGCGGCTTACACCTTGCGGCAGCAGAGGTTTACGACGTTTTGAGTGGGGCAGATAAAAAAACCCGAGCGCGCGTCTCACGGTATTTCGACATCACCAGCTTCTTTGGAGGTTGCGACCAAAGATCTGAAAAACGCCCTTAAACTACTATGCTGCAAAACAAGAACGGGATCATCTTTGGAGTTGCCAACAAACGCTCAATCGCATGGGCCACCGCCCAAGCACTGCACGAAGCCGGTGCCCGTCTGGCGTTCACGTATCAGGGCGAACGTTTAAAGGAAAACGTTGAAAGCCTGACAAAAGACTCAATGCCCAACTCGCTGTTGTTGCCCTGCGACGTTACCAGGCAGGACGAGGTGGACCAGACATTCAACCGAGTCGCGGAAGAGTTTGGTCAGCTTGATATTCTGATACACAGCATCGCTTTTGCTCCGAGAGAAGCTCTCGAAGGCCAGTATCTGGACACGACCCGTGATGCATTCCTGACTGCGCTTGAAATAAGTGCGTATTCGCTGTCACAACTTGCTCGCGGAGCGGCCCCGCTGATGAAGGAAGGCGGCAGCATCGTTGCCATGACGTACTACGGCGCTGAAAAAGTCGTTGCTGGCTATAACGTGATGGGTGTGGCCAAGGCAGCTCTCGAAGCCAGTACTCGTTACCTCGCGTACGATCTGGGGCCAAGAAACATCCGCGTGAATGCGATCAGCGCTGGTCCAATTCAAACCTTGTCAGCACGCGGCGTTGCAGACTTCACTACCATGTTGAAGCATGCTGCCGAAAAGGCGCCATTAAAACGGAACGTTGAAGCGCGCGAAGTTGCAAACACGACTTTGTTCCTCTGCAGTCCCATGTCGTCCGGCATTACCGGAGAGGTCATTTATGTCGATTGCGGTTATAACATCATGGGCACCTGAGGAGGGATGATGGCGAAATCAGACGAACTGGGTGACCGCCAGCATCATGCTACACAGGATGAGCAACTGCTCGAGAGCCCGCGCCAGGACGAGTTTACGCATACCGACACCTGGCGCGTCTTTCGGATCATGGGAGAGTTTGTGGAGGGGTTTGATGAACTCGCCACACTCACGCGTGCGGTCTCAATATTTGGCTCAGCGCGCACTCCGCCAAATGATCCTGAATACCGAGCGGCGCAGGAAACTGCTGCCCTGCTGGCACGCGAAGGCTTCGCGGTAATTACTGGCGGTGGACCAGGAATCATGGAGGCGGCAAATAAAGGCGCGTTTGAGGCTGGCGGCCTGTCAGTCGGCTGCAACATTGAATTGCCATTCGAGCAGCGCCCTAACGCTTACCAAACCCGGTCGCTGACGTTTCGTTACTTCTTCGTGCGGAAGATGATGTTCGTAAAATACAGTCTGGGTTTCATCATCTTCCCAGGTGGCTTTGGCACACTCGACGAATTGTTTGAAGCACTTACCCTGATTCAGACAAAGAAGATTATTAACTTTCCAATTGTGCTGTTCGGCAGCGTTTACTGGCAGAAGATACTGGAGTGGGTTACCGAGGTAGCCCTAAAGGAAGGTAAGGTTTCGGCGCATGACCTCGATCTCTTCACGGTGACGGACTCACCTTCAGAGGTCGTGCAGATACTCCTAAACAGCCAGAGCTCGCTAAGAGGCCTGAACCAACCTATATCAGATGAGTATCGCGTACTTGAGGATCTTACGACTGGGCCGCCCCGCGAGGTTTAGCTTCTCTGGTAACGGCGGACTCCAACCACTGGCGATATGGTTCGGACAAACCAGTCAACGGCATTGCCACTATCTCGGGCGTTTCGTAGCTGTGTAACGCCCGAACCTCACGCTCAAGTGCCTCAAAGTGCGATGCAGTAGTCTTAGCAATCAGCAAGACTTCCGATTGTCGTTCGATGTTGCCCTGCCAGCGATATACAGACTCCATTTCCGGGAGGATCTGCACACAGGCAGCAAGGTGTGATCCAACCAACATATCCGCCAAGCGCGTTGCCTCTTCACCATTGGCGGCCGTCATAAACACTGCGATGGCATCCGAAGAGTTCATACATCTCCCTAATCTCGATCTTCGGCTTCCGTGCCTTCGTCTTCCTGGATGAGAGTTCCGGTAAGCGGAGTTGTATCGCCGCCAAAGAATGATTCATACAATTCCTGAGCGCGATCAAAGTCTCTCTCGTCCACGAGGATAATACTGCCTTCTGCGTTGGAGAGAAGAGGTGCAAGTGCGCCTTGTTGGCCAGACTGCACGACAGAGCGAATGTTGTTCTGGCTCAGAATGTCGTTCACCATCTCAGCTTCCGCCGGTGAACCGAGATGATGCAGAGGCACAAAGCGCGCTTCGCTATCGTCGGTGGCGGTCGCTGCATCGAGACGTTCGACGAGCTCCGCGCCATCATCGGGACAACTAGTTATTCTAGGTTCGTATTCGGCCTCACAAATTGGACAAAACATATGGAACTCCGTGTGGATTGAAGTGACAAGGGACTGGTGACCAGTGACTGGTGACAAGTGACCAGTGCCAAATGACAAATGACCAATTTCTCTAAGTTCGCCCTCTTCCCCTCTTCCCCTCTTACCTATCGCGTTGAGCGCACCGCTCGTTCAAACGGGATCTCCTCAAAATGAGTCATCTGCTTAAAGGCCCGGAAGCGCGCGTTGATCTCATCTTCAGACAAGCGACGGATTCGCTCAGTACCAAACTCTTCAACATTAAACGACGCCATTACTGAGCCAAAAATCATCGCTCTCCGCATCGCTGCTTCATCGAGGGTCTCCTGACTAGCAAGATACCCCATAAACCCACCAGCAAAAGTATCACCGGCCCCGGTGGGATCAAATACCGACTCAAGTGGGTATGCCGGGATAGCGAAGTAGTTCTCCTGGGTGAACAAAGCCGCTCCATATTCGCCCCGCTTAACAATGAGCGCCTTTGGTCCCCACGAAAGAACCTCACGCGCTGCCCGGATCAGGTTCGGTATCCCAGTTAGTTGTCTCGCCTCGGCGTCATTGATAATTACGAGATCCACGCCTCTTACGGTTCGCAGCAAAGAGTCCTTGGCTGTGTTAATCCAGAGGTTCATCGTATCCAGTGCAACCAACTCCGCGTTTGGTACTTGCTCCCGAACCTCACATTGAAGATCTGGCTGAATGTTGCCGAGAAATACTAAGCGGGATCTCTTTGAGGCTTCGGAAAGCTTGGGGCGAAATTCAGCAAACACGTTTAGCTGCGTATCCAGAGTATGCGCAACGTTCAGGTCGTAGTCATACCGACCGCGCCAGAAAAAGGTTTTGCCTTCGGGTATGCGTTCCAGATCCGATGTGTCTACTCCATGACTGTCAAAGACCTGCTGTTCGGCATCCGTGAAATCGCCGCCAACGACGGCAACAACTTTTACATCGGTGTAATAACTGGCCGATAAGGAGAAATGAGAGGCTGAGCCTCCCAACATTTTCTCGCATTTACCGAACGGCGTTTCAACAGCGTCGAACGCCACCGAACCAACTGCTAACAGTGACATTTGTCTGGGGGAATCTCCGTATAAAATGTGTCAGAGCGAGGGATGGCCGTGGACCTTTGGTTAGTGGTTCGTTGTCTGTTGTTGGTGGTTCGTTGTTTCTAGTTCCGTTGAGCACCGTCGAAATGGCCAACGACCAGACGACAAATCGTAATAACCAGTTAAATTCAAGCCCACGAACAACCAACCACCAACCACAAACTACGGACAACGAACTACTAACCACTAACCACTCTTAGTTCTTTGGCGCTCCAGTACTGGTTGCACCTAGAGTGCGCAAGCTCTCTTCAGCTTGCTTGCGAAAAGTACTGTCGGGGTAATCGTTGACCAGCTGCGTAAGATAGTCTCTTGCGTCTTGCCGCAATTGATCGGGCGTCTTATCTTTCACGGCCTGTTTACCCTTGTTGGCTGCCAGCAATAGACTGCTCTGGCCGGCAATGTGGAGCACTTCATCAATTTTTGAGAAGGTGGGGTTACCAGCGATAATCTCCTCGCAGCGCTTGACCGCAGCGACGTAAGCCTTCTTTAACTTGAAGTAGTGCCTCGCAACTTCCAGATTGTGCAACGAATCCTTCTCCAGCTCCGCATCTCGAAGGGTGGCAGGATCCGGGCCCGACTTCACTGAACCTTGAGCGTTAGCAGTGGAGATACTTAAGAGGCTGACGCAAATAGCAGCCACCAGCACAAAACAAAACCTCTTCATATACTTTCCTTTCAAACATCCTCTGGTGCTGACGCATACTTCGAAACAATCGCCTGAAGCTTATTCCTCGTTGCCGCTGGCCACAACTCCGGCGCGGTAAAGATCGCATTCTTCAGCGCAGATGCACATTTGCAGCGTCTCTCAACACTGCGCAACAACGCGACGGCTTCCCTAATGATTTGTTGCGCGTTTCGCACGTTACGGTTCAGATACTCTACTACTGTTTCGACGCTGACGGCATCATGGCCGGGGTGCCAACAGTCATAGTCAGTAACCAGAGCGAGAGTTGCATAACAAATTTCAGCCTCACGCGCCAGCTTCGCCTCTTGGAGGTTGGTCATTCCAATAATGTCCATCCCCCATGAGCGGTAAACATTGGACTCGGCAACCGTGGAAAATGCGGGACCCTCCATACATATGTAGGTGCCGCCTCGGTGCACCCTTACGTCGGCAACAGCGCACGCCTGCTGCAAGATATCGCCCAACTCGGTGCAGACGGGATGGGCAAATGAAACATGGCCTACGATTCCGTCACCGAAGAATGTCGATTGTTTAGCGCGAGCTCGGGTTCGATCAAAAAACTGGTCCGGAATAACCATGTCCAGAGGCGCATACTTCTCTTGCAGCGAACCAACTGCGGAAGCCGACAAGATGCGCTCAACTCCGAGCAGCTTCATAGCATAGATGTTTGCCTGATATGGAACTTCAGTAGGGGTGAAGCGGTGGCCACGTCCGTGCCGGGGCAAGAATGCAACCCGCTCTGCTTCTAAAGTGCCGATAATGAAGGCGTCGGACGGAGAGCCAAAGGGAGTATCGATTTTCACTTCCTCGACGTCCCGAAGTTCGGGCATTTTATAAAGACCGCTGCCGCCGATGATTCCAACCTGAACCTGCTTCGCGCTCATCTTTTGTTCATCTGTTAATCAGTACCAGTGCCGCACCTTCATTAAATCCAGGTACTTTGTCCCTTCCAGGCAAACTCAGATCGTTTCTCAGTTGCCTGCAGGAACCGGCAGCAGTCCCTTCTCGGACTCCCTCAGCCAACAGAGTGGAGCATCGGGATCGTGATAAAAGAAGCAGAGCCACTGTTCACGAGCCGCTTGGGGTAATAAACGCTTCTTGGCTTCCAGAGTCTCTAGCGGAAAGAGGTCATAACCCATGATCCACGGATACGACACGTGCGCCCGCATCGGCACGAGATCTGCAAATCCGAAGATCGTTTGACCATCCTGGACTAGTCGCCAGCACTGCATTGAGCGGTTGTGACCCGCGTGGGTCTCCATCGTCAAGCCAGGCAACACTTCATAGTTGTCAGCCTTTAGCTCGAGCTGACCACTCTCTAGCAACGGCTGCCAGTTGTGAGAGATGTAGCTGGCTCGGTCTCGCTCTGTAGGTCCCTGAGCGTGTTCAAACTCGCGCCGTGAAACAAAGTAGCGAGCGTTTGAGAATGTCGGAAGCGCCCGCCCATCGGCGTCCAATCGCGTATTGCCTCCACAATGATCAAAATGCAGGTGAGTATTTACGACTATTGTTATAGCCTCCGGCTCGACCTTCGCAATAGAGAGCAAGGATGCTGTCAACGAGCGCTCGCGGGCGATGGCATACATTCCCAGCTCCTTTGGAGACCATTTCTCACCGATACCGGTTTCAATCAGAACGCGGTCCTTTCCTGTGTCAACGAACAAACAATTCATATTCATACGAATTCGATTTTGTTCGTCGGGGGGACATACCCGCGACCAGAGGTTCCGCGGGACGACTCCGAACATCGCACCGCCATCGAGCCGGAACTCAGTGTCAGGCACTATCTCGACCCGATATTCACCGAACCGCATAAGGTCTAGTTGCGCTTCTGATTATTTTGATTAGCCTCCGAGTTGTCAGGCTGCGCTGGCGGCTGCTCGTGCGGATTGAAGCCAGGCGGCATGTCTGGGGTCTGGGGCATCTCTGGAGCCTTTACCTGAAAACTCTCAGCAATTGTCACGTGTGATCGCGCTACTATTTCATCCAAAATCCGCTTCTGCTTCTCTTGCTCAACAGCGGCGCGTGCCTGGTCTCGACCGGTTCTCGGAGGTGCAAAAGGATTATTCGACTGTCCTCCCTCACCGATTAGGATATGCCGAGCATGAACCTGCTCCTCTTTCTTGCCGTCCTTTTCCTCAGTACGGCGTTCATCGAGCTTGATTATGTGAAACCCATAACGCGTCTCGACGATGTTGCTGACTTCACCGGGTTTCAGGGCAAAGGCCGCATCGGAAAACTCCTTCACCATATCCCCATGAGAAAACCATCCCAGGTCCCCGCCCTTATCTTTGTTACTGGTGTCGGTGGAAAACTCCTGGGCCAATTTATTGAAGTCCTCTCCCCCTCGAATCCGGTTCAATACCTCCTCGGCCTTGCCCCTTTTCTGCTTAATGTCTAATTCGGGGTGCTGAGCAATGTAAGCGTCAACCTCCGCTTCCGTGGCCTTCATCTTCTCTGCCAACTGCTCTCTAGCGTAGGTTTGGGCCAATGCACGAGCCTGTTGAAACAGAATCTGCAGTTGAACAGGACGCTGCGACTCCAGACCTGCAGCAATGCCTTTTGCTTCACCAATCAGCACCTCACCCAGTTGTTGCCGGAACATCTTCAATTGCTCTTCGGGGATCTCGCCACCTGCCAGTTGAGGGTTCTTAGCCTTGGCATCAGCCACCAACTGATCAAACAATTCCTTGTTAGCAGGCTGCTTGAAAATCTCCTCAACTTCCTGCTCCGAAACGTTCGGTCTCGAGCCGTCACCTCCCTGCGACTTGAAAAAGCTCTCGGCTATCACTACGGCGCGCGCAATGCGTAACTGCCGCTTCATATCGGGAGTCTTGTCAACTCCCTTAGCCTTAGCCTCTTCGGCTACAGCTAACAATCGCTTTACATCCTCGGCAAATTCCTTACGGGCCGTCTCGTCAGATGCCAAATTAATGCGGAACTGAGGGGGTTGATCCTCAGCTATTAATGCCATGTCTTCAGCAGACAGCGTAACGTACTCCTCACGCCGCGCCTTCACCTGCCAGGTTATTAATCCAATTGAGAAAACGACTGCCACCGCAGCGGCGATCCAAGCCTTTGTTGTTGAATTCAAATCAAAAATCCTTTCTGACTCACTGTTGATGCTGTACTATTTCCAGTAACACGCCATTAGCGGAAGATGGGTGAATGAAGGCAACAAGGCAGCCCTCAGCACCTAACCGTGGGGCCTCGTCAATCAGTCGCACTCCGTTCGACTTTAACCGTTCGAGTTCTTCTCGGATATTCTCAACTCGAACAGCGATGTGATGAATTCCCGGCCCTCGTTTTGCGAGAAACTTTCCTACCGGTGTGTCGGGGTGGAGCGGTTCCAGAAGTTCGATCCGCGATTCTCCAAATGGCAGCATTGTGACGCGCACGCCCTGATCTGCCACCTCCTCGACATGGGGGTCACAAGCTCTCAGCAACTGCTGCCAAACCGCTGCGTCTGACGCCTTTTCGGTGGCAATTCCGATATGATCAATCTTCATTTGCTCATCAATTCTGAGCCGCACACTTTAGACTCCTGAACCGCCTCAGCGCGCAATCTTTATGATCTCGTCTACCGCAGAATAGGGATCCCGCTGCCGGGTTGCAACCTCACGCGATAATTGCTCAAGTCGCTCAGATGCGGAATCGGAAGCGAGGGTTCGCGAGAGGAGTCGCTCCCTCAATAGTTCCAGGATTCGCCAACGAGCAATGGCGCCACGCCGTTCACTTGGCGCCTCAGTATTCAATTGTGTGTCACGATACCTGTCAATCGCGTCAGCTAAGTCCTCAAGGCCCTTGTTTTCGGTGGCCACAGTTTTCACAATCGGTGGATGCCAGCCATCAGTCCGTGCCGAAAGCGATAGAAGTGCCTCAACTTCTTTCTCAGTGGCGTAGACTCCATCGCGATCGGCTTTGTTTATGACAAAAACGTCCCCGATCTCCATGATCCCTGCCTTGATAGCTTGAATGTCGTCCCCCATTCCAGGCACCAGCACAACAACAGAAATGTCGGCGGCCTTAACGATCTCCACCTCATCCTGACCCACCCCCACGGTTTCAACTATGATCCTGTCATAACCTGCAGCGTCCAGAATGGAAATGGCATCAACCGTAGCTCGGGCCAACCCTCCGAGATTGCCGCGCGTGGCCATCGAGCGAATGAACACACCCTTGTCCAAACCCAGAGTTTGCATTCGAATGCGATCACCCAGAATGGCGCCTCCGGAGAAAGGACTTGACGGGTCAACAGCCACGATTCCAACTCGATTGCCGCGACTGCGGTAAAGCGCAGCGAGCTTGTCGACAAGTGTAGACTTTCCGGCACCCGGGGCTCCCGTGATTCCAACAACGATACCGCGCCCGGTCATCGGGAATATTCCCTTCATCAGGTCAGCAGCACCTTCTGCTCCATCCTCGATTAGTGAGATGGCGCGCGCCACCGCTCGCGGATCTCCGGCCTGAATCCGTTCCACCAATCCATTCGGTTTGGGGTTGTGAGTCATCGGCGAGCGAATGAGCGTGGCTGTCTTCAGAATCTGGAGCACGAAGGGCGAGCAGGTTAAGAAGCGATTTGATTCAGAATTTCCCTTGCAATAATGATACGTTGAATTTCTGAGGTCCCCTCACCAATCGTGCAGAGTTTTGAGTCACGCCAGTATTTCTCGGGTGGATAATCTTTTGTGTAACCGTAGCCTCCGTGGATCTGAATGGCTTCTTCGCAGACTTTGACGCTCGCCTCTGAGGCAAACAACTTCGCCATTGATGATTCTTTAGTCACCTTTTTATCCTGATCCTTCAACCAGGCAGCACGGTACATCAGGAGGCGTGCAGCATCCAATTGCGTAGCCATATCGGCCAATTTGAACTGAATAGCCTGAAATTCAGATATCGGCTTCCCAAACTGTTGCCGCTCTTTCGAGTAGCGCAGGGCGGATTCGTAGGCGCCCTGTCCGATGCCAACTGCGAGTGCCGCGATTGAGATTCGACCGCCATCCAGGATCTCCATAGCGTTAATGAAACCACTCCCCTCTTCACCGAGCAAATTCTCTTCCGGAACAAAGCAGTCTTCAAAGACGACACTGGCAGTTTCGGACGCGCGGAGACCTAATTTGTTCTCCTTCTTTGAGGGACTAAAACCTTGCATTCCTTTTTCAAAAATGAACGCCGAGATGCCTTTGCTGCGTTTCTCTCGATCGGTGACGGCCACAGCAACGCAGACATCCGCATGAATTGCATGGGTAATGAAGTTCTTCGATCCGTTCACGAGCCAACCGCCGTCACGGCGCACCGCAGTGGTCTTGGTCCCTGAAGCGTCGGAACCAGCTCCCGGTTCAGTCAATCCCCAAGCACCCAGTTTCTCGCCACTCGCCAACGGTACAAGGTACTTCTGCTTCTGTGCTTCTGAGCCAAAGGAATAAATGTGATTCGAGCAGAGCGAGTTGTGAGCCGCAATGGAGATTCCAACTGAGCCGTCCACACGAGAAAGCTCTTCAATAATGGTCGCATACTCAACGTATCCCATTCCTGCGCCACCGTACTGCTCAGGAAAGATCACCCCCATCACGCCAAGTTCTGCAAGTTTTGGTTTCAGTTCGATGGGGAAATGTTGCGCCTCGTCCCATTCCATTACATGAGGCGCAATTTCAGCTTCAGCAAACTCGCGAACGCTCATGCGAATCTGGTTCTGCTCATCCGTTAATTCAAAGTGCATTAACTACTCCATGTTTCGTCAGTTATTCACACATTCCCATCTCGCTTTAAGAAAGGTCCGCGTCATGATTATTAAAATCTATTGTACCTTAACGTACCGTCGGAAAGTGATCGGTCGACGCGATCTTAGTCACCGCTTTTGTCGCTGGCCATCGCGTGGCTGACGAGCTCGAGTTGTATCCTTCCTGGCTGGGCCACTCCTCTTCATTAACCGTGCTACCTCAACGTCCCCAAGAAAGCGCCATTCGCCGGGCCGGAGTCCTTCATCCCGAAGAAACCCAATCCGAGATCGTCTCAACTTCAAAACCGAATGACCAATTGAATCGAACATTCGACGGATCTGTTGGTTTTTACCCTCATGGAGAACTACTTCGTACCACGCATTCGTATCTGTCTTTTCAAGCGCACTGATCTCGGCGGGCGCAGTCCGCGTACCGTCGTCGAGCACAATCCCCTGACGGAGCCGCTTAATAGCATCATCACTTGGCACGCCCTTGACCTTTACCTCGTAGACCTTACGCACCTGATTGCGCGCTGACGTAATGAAGTTTGTAAACTCCCCATCATTCGTTAGAAATAACAGACCTTCAGTATTGAAATCGAGGCGACCTACCGGATGCAATCGTCCTAAAGACGGAGGCAACAACTCAGTCACGAGTGGACGTTGTTCGGGATCTGAAACGCTTGTCAAATATCCCTTCGGTTTATTTAACAAGACGTAGATCTTCTCGCGACGCACCAGAGCAGGGTTGATCAGCTTGCCTCTTACCTTAATGTGATCTGCAGTCGGATCGGCCTTGGTCCCCAACTGTGTCACTATCTGGCCGTTAACTGTCACGTCACCAGCCTGGATTAACTCCTCGGCATGACGTCGAGAGGCGATTCCAGCCTGAGCTATCAATTTTTGCAGACGTTCTTTCATGGCAGACACGCCCAATACAGGCGCCAATGTGGCCAATTTTTACTGCAGGGGAAAGTTCGAAACGGTATCAGAGGCCGCCGCCGGCGAGATCTTCAAAATCTTCTATGTTGGGTAGTTCACTCAGATCCTTCAAGCCAAACTGGATCAGAAACTCTCGTGACGTTCCGTACATCATAGGACGCCCAACCGTCTCTTTCCGACCCTTGGCAACAATTAATCGTTTGTCCAGCAGAGTCTTGATTGCGGAGGGAGACTGAACACCGCGGATCTCGAGAATCTCCGGGACAGTGATTGGCTGCCGATATGCGATAACCGCCAGCGTTTCGAGTGATGCAAGGGAGAGTTTGGCACTGGGGCGAGACCTTAAGAAAGCCCGCACATGTTCATGAAACTCTGGACGAGTTGCAAACTGCCATCCGCCAGCGACTTCGCGCAACTGAAGGCCGCCATTCCGCGCGTTAAACTCGGCCGCGAGCTGCGCGATGGACTGTTCAATCAACTCTCGGTCTTCCTTGAGCACCTCAGAAATTGTTTTTGCCGAAAGCGGCTCGTCTGAAACGAAGATTAGAGCCTCGATCACCGCGATGCGTTCCGCCGTATTGGTCAGCGCGTAAGGAGTACTTTCTTCCTCTCGCCCATGCGGTTCAGAGGCCGTCAGGCTCTGGTCCTCGATTTCCACAAGCGTGTGTTCATCGATCAAATCCGAGCTTTCACCAACCGATTGTGTTTCTGTAGCTTCTCTCATACTTGGTCGCTCAGCTCTCCGGCAGAAATGACTCGGGCCGTTATGTCACCAAAAGTTTCGCGCTGAAATAGTCTTATTTCTGTAGTGCGAACAAGTTCCAGGACGGAAAGAAACGCCAGCACGAGCTCCCGGCGAGATCTCGCTTGCTCAAAGAAGGACCTGAGACTCAATTCGCCGGCTGACATCACCATGTTGCGCAGGCGCTCCAACATCTCAGCCATTGAAATCTCTTCCCGCTCTATCTCGAGCAGGACTTCTTCTCTATGTCTGGCAAGAATTTCCTGAAAGACTTTTAAGAGATCAAAAACGCCCACCGCAACTTCGGGATTAGTCTTGTCCGTCTCTAACTCTGCACGCTTAAAGATTGCTCGCTCGACGGTGGCACGTGACCAAAGCATCTGTGCCGCAGCCTTGTACTTTTCGTGCTGGAGCAGTTGATCGATCAATTCCTGGCGCGGATCTTCCTCTTCCTCAGAGGCCGCCAGCGGATCTCGCGGCAGCAGCATCTTAGTTTTCAGTTCGATCAGGGTAGCCGCCATCACCAAAAAATCGCCGGCGACAGCGATGTCCAGCTCCTGCATCAACTGAAGATAGCGGAGATACTCGTCAGTGATTCGCGCTACGGAAATATCGTAGATGTTCACCTGCTCCTGACGAATCAAATGCAGCAGCAGATCCAATGGTCCTTCGAACTCACCGAGAACGATCTTCAGATCATCCGAGGCTCGGTCGGGTACCAGCTCCGGCATCGCGCCAGCGACATTCAACGGTGTCTGTGTCTGTTCAGCTTCAGGCGCAAAAATCTTCGAGTCGTCTTCCATAACTATTGAAGCCACTGCAGGCCTAACTTCTTCTTAGCATCGTTTATTGTTCTGGTCGCAATTTCCCTGGCCTTGTTGGCGCCCTGACCCAGGATTGTGCTCAGCTCAGTCTCATCTATACCACGTACTCTCTCCTGAATGGGATCCAGAAACTCGACGGTAACGTCAGCAAGCTCCTGCTTCAGTTGTGCGTATCCCTTACCCGAAAAGTGCTGTTCAATTTCTGCTGGCGATTTCTCAGTCAGCAACCGATAGATTGTAAGCAGATTTGTGATAGCCGGACGATCGGGATCGAACCGAATTTCAGTGCCTGAGTCAGTTACCGCACGTTTGAATTTTCGTCGCACGGTGTCGGCGTCATCAAGCAGCATTACACATCCGCCGGGATCGTCGTCTGATTTGGACATCTTTCTGGTTGGATCAGACAGCGACATGATTCTGGCTCCTACTTCTGGTATGTAAGGCTCAGGTACGCGAAAAGTTTCCCCATAATCGCGATTAAACCGAATAGCCAGATCGCGTGTAAGTTCAAGATGCTGTTTCTGATCCTCACCAACAGGAACCAGATCAGTCTGGTAGAGCAGAATATCAGCCGCCATAAGCACCGGATAATCGAACAGCCCTACCGCCACGTTTGCTTGCTGCTTACGCGCCTTGTCCTTGAACTGGGTCATTCGTTCGAGTTCTGACATGCGGGCAATACAGTTCAGGATCCAGGTTAACTCGGCATGTTCCAGAACGTCTGCCTGCACAAAGATGGTTGAGACACTTGGGTCGATGCCGACTGCGAGGTAGATCCGCGCTAATTCTCTCGTTTTTTCCGCTAGCAGGAGTGGGTCCTGTGGAGTGGTGATGGCGTGCAGATTGACGATACAAAAAAAGCTTTCGTATTGGCGTTGCAGTGCCACCCAGTTGCGGAGCGCACCCAGGTGGTTGCCAAGGTGAACGTTGCCGGTGGGCTGAGCGCCACTAAAAATTCGCTTCATTAGGTGTTTGTGCCAATGAATACCAAGGCCCAGGCGATTGGCATGACAACGCGAAACACAACACCGAGCACTCCAGTAAACACTGCGATGAATAAGAGAATAAACCCGAATTTTTCGAGAGCCTCGAGCCCCGAATCAAAGGAGGGTCCCAGAATACTGGCCAGCACCTTGCTGCCGTCAAGAGGGGGGATCGGAAGCAGATTGAAAACGCCCAAAGCAACATTCAAAGTGAAGAAGACAAATAGCAGCTCGATAGCGCCCTTAGCAATGGGCGAGTCTTCGGCAGAAAAACGGCCGATAGCGATGACATCGAAAGAGTAGAGAAGGCGAATCGTCACCCCTGCCACAATCGCAATAATGAAGTTGCTGATCACCCCAGCTACAGATACCCAAAAATTTGCGACCCGCTTGTTCCGCCAACGCAGGGGATTCACCGGTGTGGGCTTGGCCCAGCCGATTAGCGGAGCACCGGTAAAGAAAGCGATTGCCGGAAATAGAAGTGTGCCGATCGGATCCACGTGGACTGCAGGATTTAAGCTAATGCGTCCTTGCAGTCGCGCAAGATCATCACCAAACTTGTTTGAGGTCCACGCGTGGGCAGATTCGTGAACCGACAAAGAAAAAACCAGCGCCACCATATGAAGAATAAATTGTCCTAAGGCGCTGCTGTCCAGGTTACCCATTAGTTACCAACGTCATTTAGGCGTGAAAAACCGATAGCAGCTCACACTAACATGCTGTTTTTTGCCTGTCAAAATCCACTCATTCTCTGCCCATGTGCAGGCAAGGTCGAACTCATATACGCGGGAGCAGACCACGGGTTCCAGTTTCCAAACTGTAAACTGCGTCGTTGGACACAACCACCATTTCACCTGTAGCGCTGAATGCGAGGCCAACTAGATTCATGCCTGCCGCAAACAACTCTGCGTCTTTGCCGTCAGGACTGATCCTTACAATTCCGCGTCTTCCTTGTAAGGAGGTTGCCAGGTAAAGGTAGCCTGCCTCATCAAATGCCAACCCCTGTGGTCGCCCCAATCCGCGGTAAAACATCGTGACGTTTCGAGTCGGGTCGACACGATAGACTGAGTCAAAACTGGAGACCGTAGGGCCAGTAATATACAAGGCGTCATCAGGACCAAACGCGAGGTGGTAGGCAGAAACTGAGGGTTCTAACTGTACCCAGGCGTGTTCCTCACCTACTCCGTTCACTTTGAAGATAGTTCCGCTGCGATCCCCAACATACATCGTCCCATCTGCGTCGAAGGCAATCCCGGTAGCCACGCCCAGATTTCGCGCAAACGGCACCGCCTCTTTGAAAGGTGTGACACGGTATACAGTGCCTTCCAGACGGCTAGTCACAAACATCTGGCCGCTCTGATCAAAAGCTATTCCTGTCGGATTCGGAATGTCTCCGGAAAACTCCGTGACGTTTCCTTCTACATCGATACGGAAGAGGGTAACTGGCAACTGTTCGCCGCGTGGGCCGGAACGAGTCACAAACAGAGCGCCATCGTCTGGATCAAAAGCTGGGTTTGAAACCGGATGTAGATCCTCGGCTAGTCTACGACCTACATTGAAACTTTTGGGTTCACTTTCACCCGTGGCGGAAAATACACGAACTTCAACTTGTCCTCTTTGTTTTTCATCCGGCACCACTGCCAGTAGACGACGCGAGCTGAGCGCAACCAGTGGGGCTCTGGCTTTCCCGAACCAGGCTGAGCATTGTGCAAGGTCACTGGTGTCAAACTCGGCGCAATCGATGCTAACTTCACCCCCCGGAATACCAAGCGGAGGATTAATTCTTAGAATACTGGGTGCCTGCGTCATGCGCTAAATTTGTCGCTGAGGGCTCGAAAGCTTCCCATGATACGACCGACTGCGGAGTGTGTCTAACACACGCCACCCGTCTTAAACCATGGCCGGCGTCTTAGACTTGGCGCAATGGCAATATGCTATAATCCCCCGCCGTAAAGAAGCAGTGCGGGCCGCAACGTTTTCGACGTTTAGTGGACGAAGTGTTCGCACAACATATTCTGATGCTCAAGCGAGCAAGCGAAGTTATATCGCAGAGCGATTTCAGAGTTTTACCCTCAGCGTCCGAATCTTACCGCTCGCCACACTCCCTCTCTAATTTGATTCCGGCAAACATTTCGCTTCGTGGCTCGTCACATATTCAGACGCAGGCGGCATTCCGCCTATCTGACTGCAGGAAGGGAGGCAGAAAAAGATTTCTACTGTTTTAGGAAATACTCTGGGCCTCAAACCAAACCAGATACGACGGATCGAGAAGCTGTACACCCGCCGTATTCCACCACAGCAGATCGTGACGCAGGAGTTCGCCCGACAGTTGGGCGAGTTGTCTCATGAAACTCGTCGTCAAATTGGCGCGCTGATTGACCGCAAGGGTCATGTCCAATTTGTCACTGTAGGCGATAATCGTCGTATTCAGTTGCCAGACTTTAAGCGTGTTCGCGTGGCGGAAGGTCGCTTTCGCGGTCTGCGCTTTGTGCATACACACTTGCGTGGGGAGGATCTCACCCAGGATGACCTTACCGACCTTGCCTTGCTCCGACTCGACCTAGTTGCGGCTATCGACGTTGATCCTGAGACAGGACTACCGGGTTTAGTTCGTGCTGCACATTTGTTACCGATGCACGCAGGTGAAGTCACCAACGGCGATCGAAACCATTCATATACTTTCCTGGAGCCGAAACAGGCGAATCAGTTGACTCTTGATTTTCTAGAGTTAATCACATCGCTCGAAGCTGAAATGGCACGTAATCGACGCACGGGGCGTCGCGCAACGGGACCTGATCGCACGATTCTGGTAAACGTTACAACGGGCGCGCTCAGTGACGCAGAGGAGTCGCTCGCGGAGCTTGAAGAACTCGCCGCCTCGGGGGGCATTGTTGTCCAGGACCGAATAATCCAACGAAGACCGGCAATTGACCCGCGGACGGTGCTTGGGCGCGGGAAGCTGGAGGAATTACTGATTCGCGCCCTGCAATTAGGCGCAGACATGCTCCTCTTCGATCGCGAACTCTCCGCTGCGCAGGTGCGCTCGCTTTCAGAGGCTACAGACCTCAAGATCCTCGATCGATCTCAATTGATTCTGGATATCTTTGCGCAACGCGCACAGTCCCGCGAAGGTAAGATCCAAGTCGAACTTGCGCAACTCAAATATCTACTTCCACGGTTGATTGCCGGACAGGACTCGGCGTTCTCGCGCCTGGCTGGCGGTATCGGCGGCAGGGGCCCTGGTGAGACTAAGCTGGAGACAGACCGTCGTAGAGTGCGCGATCGGATTAATCGCCTGGAAAAGGAGATCGACTTGCAGCGGCTGCGAAGAAACGAGAGACGGAAGGGCCGCCGCCGTCACGAACTGCCCGTGATCTCAATTGTGGGTTATACAAATGCGGGTAAATCTACCTTACTCAACACCTTGACTAATAGTACGGTCGGAGTGGAGCAACGCATGTTCGCCACTCTGGATCCGACCTCCCGTAGGCTACGCTTGCCTCACGAGCAGGAAGTGATCATCAACGACACCGTCGGATTCATTCGAGACTTACCGCCCGACCTGTTGTCGGCGTTTCGAGCCACGCTGGAAGAAATCGGTGACAGCACTCTGCTTATTCACCTGGTGGACGCGTCAAATCCACGTGCGATGCAGCAAATTGAATCAGTTGAACGCATCCTCAGCGAGCTTCACTTCATCGAAATTCCTACAATTGTCGCGTTGAATAAGAGTGATGTGACTAAGCGAGAAGAATTGGCGTTGATTGCAAATCAGGTTTCACATGAGGGCAAGCGTGATGTGGTCACACTGTCAGCGTTGGATTCGTCAACGTTGCAGCCACTTCTGGAGAAAGTGAGTGCTCTTCTTGCTCGCGATCTGCTGTCGCGGCATGACCAGCGATTGTTTCGGACTGCGTAAGTATGGGACTACGTCCTCGATTTCGAACTCCCTTGAGTCAGGCGCGCGATAAGTTCGTGCGTTACCTGGTTCGTCCGTTTGACTACTTTCAGCCACAAACAAGACTGTATGTTTGGTTTGCATTGCTGGTGATAGTTACGACGTTTCTGCTGATTACTAATCTTTCTCCTGGCCCTCCCGATGACTATCGTGAGGGAGAAGTGGTACCGAGAAGCATCGTATCGCACCTGGACATCACCACGACCGACGTGGTCGAAACCGAAAAACGCAAAGCTGCTGCGCGGGAAGCTGCTCGACCGATCTTTAACTTTGACTCTTCTCGGGCGGAGACGTCGGCACAGAGTTTCCGAGCTGCCTGGATGGACCTTAAGAACCAGCGCAGTACTAACTCTATACTCGAGTGGAGAGGCGAAGGCGGACCGAGTGTTGGCGAGGCTTTGGTAGCACATCAGTTTAGAGACACGGATCTTGAAACGATTACTGCCCTGATCCGGGACGTAGGTGCACGCTACATCATCGATGACAGCGAGTTAGATCGACTGAGACAGGAAATAGTTCTCGTCGATGTGAGGAACCCGGCGGGTCACTTAATCGTGCCTGACCCACAGTCGCGCATGACCAGCCTGAGCGCCGCCAGAAAAACTCTGGAGACACGAATGCTGGCAATGCGCGGCTGGTCTAACGAGCAGAAGGCTGCGCTCACAGCAGCGGTCCTGCCACTGTTACGGCCGAATGTAATGTTGGATCGGACGGCAACCGCCAGAGCCCAGGAAGCCGAGGCTGACAAGGTCCCCCCAGTAGTCATCTCACTCAAACGTAATCAGGTTATTGCTCGTGAGGGCGACACAGTCACACCGACAATGCTGTCACAACTGGCAGCCATCAAAACCGGCAAGAAAGCACGGCCATGGCAGAACGCGATTGGCCTGCTGCTGGTGGTCATTGCTACCTACTGGGCAGTTTGGAAATTCACCGAACACCGCAGCACGACGACCCCTCTCGCACTCTCCAAACGGCGGTCTTTCGCGATTGTGACCTCAGCGATCCTCGTGCAGACAGCTCTAATGCGCATTGGCTTCACGCTGGGAGACAGTATCGCAGCCTACGTTACGCGAGCTCCGTTTACCGATGCGACCATTTGGAACTTCGCAATTCCTTTTGCAGCAGCAGCGCTTTTGGTAGCAATGTTGGTTGATACCCAGCTTGCCTTTATTGCTGGTGTTGTTACGGCGATCTTCGCGGGACTACTGGCGCCGACAGGTATGCAGAAAGCGATATATGCGCTGATCTCATGTTCGGCCGCGGTGTATGGCATCGGCCGCTACAGAGAGCGGCAATCAGTCACCCTGGCCGGGTTACTGGTGGGGGCTGTGAACATTCCGATGGCGTTAGCTCTGATGGCCTATACCGAACATCCGCTCAGTTTTAACGTTATCCTTTTTTCAATTGGCTGCGCATTCATTTCAGGATTGCTGACGGCAGTATTTACAGCAGGCGGTCTCCCGATTAACGAGTCGGTATTCGGAATTCTGACCGACGTAAAACTGTTGGAGCTTTCGAACGCCGATCTTCCCGTATTGGGTCAGATGGCCATCCGAGCCCCTGGTACAAATCAGCACTCCCACATGGTCGGGCAACTTGCAGAAGACTCGTGTCGGGCGGTTGGAGCAAATCCACTCCTGGCGCGTATTGGCGCTCTGTATCACGATATCGGGAAACTTGCAGCCCCTGAATACTTCGTGGAGAACCAGCAAGGTGACAATCCTCACGATCGTCTGCGACCGACACAGAGTGCGAAGATCATCACTAGCCATGTGACGTACGGGCTGCGGCTGGCGAAGGAGATCGGGCTGCCGAAAAAGATCGCTGATTTTATCCCTCAACATCATGGCACGCGGACGCTTCACTTCTTCTTGCGGAAAGCACAAGCGATGGCTAAACCGGGCGAGGTTGTCTCAGAAAAAGACTTCCGTTACCCGGGACCGAAACCACAGTTCAAGGAAGCAGCAATAATGATGCTTGCTGACTCTTGCGAAGCTGCGGCCCGTTCGCTTGAGCGCCCAGACCCGGACAATATTCGGACCATTGTGCAGAAGATTGTTGATGCGATTATCAGTGACGGCCAGTTGGACGAATGCGATTTGACACTGAGAGAACTGACCGTGATTCGCGAGGCTATCATCAGTGCGCTTACTGCGATTTATCACGCCCGAATCGACTATCCGGGCTTTAATCCCCCTCACGTCTCCGGAGCCCTTCCGAAACTACCTGCCGGTGAACTCGACAGCGAGGAACGTGGCGTTTCTTATAAACGTCCTGCAGATGTGCCAATTAACAGTGGTGGTGAAGTTGAAGATGAGGCCATTACTCGCAATACTGTGAAGCGTTAGCTCCGTTAGAACTTGCCGCGAAGTTTCTCGTAAGTTGTTGCCAAGCCCTCGGGGATCACGCGTGTCTCACCAGTAGTTGTCATGAAGTTAGTATCGCCGGCCCATCGCGGCAGTATATGAAGGTGCAGATGACCCACAATACCGGCGCCTGCAGCCTCACCCAGATTCATGCCAACGTTGAATCCTGCTGGAGCATATACCTCGCGCAATACGACCTGGCAGCGCTTCGCGAGTTCCATCAATTCATTTGTTGTGTCGCTATCGGCCAGATACAGCTCGCCAACATGGGCGTAAGGAACTATTAAGAGGTGGCCGGTAATGTAAGGAAAAAGATTCAGCACAACAAAATTGCTGATTCCTCGGTGAACTACAAAACTTTGTTCATCGTGTTCCGGATTCTGCTGTATGAGGCAGAAGACGCATTCACTCTGAGACGAACCGCTGCTACCAGACCCAACGTATTTACTGCGCCAGGGACTCCACAAGGTCTGCACGAAGGCCTCAAAAGGTAGGAATTAAAGAATCGGCGGTTGTCGCCCACCATCAGGGTTAACCACGACTTCTGCAGCGGAAACAGACTTGGGCGTCTCGTCGTTGATAAGTTCCTTGAGTTCTTTGCCAGGTTTGAAATACGGGACGCGTTTGGCGGGAATACTTACAGGATCTCCAGTCTTTGGATTTCGCCCTCGGCGCGCGCCGCGTTCGCGGACGCGAAAACTACCAAACCCACGCAACTCTATTTTCTCACCCTGATTCAGCGTCTCAATAATGCTTTCAAAAACGATCTCAACCAACCGTTCTGCGTCTTTCTTAGTGAGTTCGGCCGCACGAGCGACGTCCTCTACCAGCTCCGCTTTTGTCATGCATCACCTCAACAGAATCGTTTGCTTCAGGAGCACAGAACTCAATGCGACTGCAAGTTTGGTCTTTAGAACGGCGAGGTGTGAACGGGCCTAACACTATCAAAAACACTCGCACCCGGCAACAATGCACATCCCTTTAGCTGCGCAAGCCCGTTTCGACTGGAAAGGGCGAACACTACGAGACACTGTGATCGAAAACCTCGTGGAGTCGAGATCATCTTTGATCGTCTTCGGGTTCAGAGCGGCTGATACCAAAATCGGCCAACTCGCCCAGCGACGCCATGCCGCTGCCGACTTCGGAGGAGTACACCTTGGTATCGACTACAGGTTCATCTTTGCCGACCGCACGTGCAGACAAACCAATCTTCTTGCTTTCTGCGTCCACCCTGAGAATTTTGAAGTCCATCTCCTGGCCAATCTGGACGACGTCTTCAGGTTTAGTAACTCGCTCTTCAGACAATTCCGAGATGTGGCAGAGTCCCTCAAGGTTATCGTCGAGTTCTACAAAAGCACCGAAGTTGGCAAACCGAGCGATCTTGCCGCGCACGACATCGCCGGGGTGATGTTCGGTAACGAACTTGTCCCAGGCGTTAGGCTCAAGGTCTTTTATCGAAAGCGACAGTCGCCGGTTCTCAGTATCAATACTGGTGATAACGGCATCGATCTCCTGACCTTTTTTCAACACCTCGCTGGGATGTTTGATCCTTCTGGACCAGGAGATGTCTGAAACATGCACGAGACCGTCGACTCCGTCTTCTATTTCGATAAATGCGCCAAAATCTGTCAAATTGCGAACTCGGCCATGTACCCGCATTCCGACGCTGTAACGTTCGTGCAGTGTCTCCCAGGGGTTCTCCTGGATTTGCTTCATGCCGAGGCTAATCCGACGACCTTTTGGATCGACACTGAGAATTTCAACTTCAACTGTATCTCCGGGATTTACGAGTTTACTCGGGTGTTTTACTCGTTTGGACCAGCTCATCTCCGAGACATGGACCAGACCCTCGACTCCACTCTCAAGCTCAACGAAGGCCCCGTAATCAGCAACGCTGGCGACACGGCCTGAGACACGAGTGCTAACGGGAAAGCGCTCTTCAACGCTCGACCAGGGATCCGGCTGCAACTGTTTATATCCTAAGGACACCCGTTCACGTTCGCGATCGAACTTCAGAACCTTAACCTGAATCACATCGCCAACCTTAAACAACTCACTCGGGTTCTGAAGTCGTCCCCAGGACATGTCAGTTACGTGCAACAGACCATCAACGCCGCCAAGATCCACAAAGGCTCCGTAGTCGGTCAAGTTCTTAATCTGCCCCTCGACCACGATTTCCTCTTCGATGTGCTGAAGTGTCTGGTCTTTCTTGCCCGCATTAGCTTCCTCAAGCACTGCCTTGCGAGACAAGACTACATTCGATCGCTTGCGGTTCAACTTGATGACTTTGGCTTCGATCTCCTGGTTGCGCAACGTGTCCAGATTGCGGATTGGACGAACGTCTACCTGTGAACCGGGCAGAAATGCTGCGATGCCATCAATATCTACACGCAGACCTCCCTTGATTCGCTCTATCACACGACCTTTGACGCTTAGATTCTCACGATAGGCCTTCTCCAAGTCATCCCAGGCTTTCATCCGAACGGCGTCAGCGCGTGACAGTACGGGAAGTCCGTCGGCCGTCTCCATACTCTTGACGAGGACTTCAACATCGTCGCCGGGCTTCACGGTCAGCACACCGTTTTCGGTGAACTCTGCAGGGTTTACGATCCCCTCTGACTTATATCCGAAATCGATAACAACGCCGCGTTCACTGATGTCGACGACCGTGCCCCGAACCACTTCTCCCTCTTGCAATGTGGCTTGCTCCTGCTCGAACTGGTCAAGCAGTTGGCCAAAATCCACATCGCCTCCTGGGCGCGGTTCATCGTCGTCCGCAGCAGTACTCGCTGCCTCAGCGTCGGTTTGGGTCGGTTGCGGCGCAGTCGGTTGCGCACCGGAAAGAAGGTTCTCGTTTTCCTCGCTGTCATTCAGCTTGGGTTTCTCACTAGACATGCAAACTCCTGTAGCGGCCCGGACCATCGTCAGCGCGTCGTCGATCGTTTCGCGCCAAGCGCACACAAGTCGCTCAGGCACTCGAGCGACATGCGGACAGTATTAGCGGCTCGTACTTAAGTGCCGATGGTGATGTTGTCGAAATTGGACGCTGGAGCGAGGAGTGCGAGCCGTGTAGATTGGGAAAAGGAGGTTTCTTATTGGTTTCGATTTCCGCCGTGCCCGTAGTCACCCGCTTGGTCTGACAATCACCTGCCGCTTTACCGGGTAGGTGGGCAATGTACACGCCACCGTAAGCACGTGTCAAGGCGCTAACCATTACTACCGAGCGACTTTATGCCAAGCAATTCAACCAGCTTCGCAACGAAGAAGAATACGCTACTGGCTCGCTGTTGAAATCGCTTCGGACGTTCTCAGGACGACGTAAACTCCAGCTGAATGAGAGCCCACAAATAGCGTATTGTGGTTAAGCGAGTCAAACGCAAGTGACCATATGCGCTGGCTGGGTAAGCGATGTTCCTTGGGATCTATACGAGCCCAGGTCAATCCCGCATTAACCGATCGATATACGCCTCCCCCGATCTCGCCATTCTGGTAGGCATTGCCGACAAAGATCTCATCACCATTCTTCGGATTGATTAGGATGCTTGTGAAGTCGCCGAACGGGAGATTGCCGCCCCGGCGGTTCCAGGTAACACCACCATCATGAGAGGAATAGAATGCTTGCTTGGTGCCGATATAGACAAAGTTCGGGCGTTGCGGATCCTGAACAATTGTATTCACGGGTGCGTCGGCAGGAAGGGTTGTGGACTGCCAGGTATTGCCACTGTCCCTTGACACCAGTGCGCCTGAGGAGGCCGTACCAACCCAAATAACCTCCGGCTGACGTGGATTGATTGAAATAGAGGCGACTCTGGCATCGAGACCCGGTCCAAATGGCAGTTTCTGCCAGCCTTTCGTGGGATCAGTTGATCTGTACAATCCCGCATTCGTGGCGGCAAGAAAGACCATGCGGCCAGTCTGGTCGTCCGGAACCTGAACGATGGAATTGACTGCGTCAGTCAAAACCTGCAGCACGCCAGAACCCTCCGTTTCATCACGCGACACCCCGAGGGCGGCAAGCGTGAGTTCGTCGAGCTTCCCCGTGGTGGGCAGGTGCCGGTCAGCCTGAAACCGTTTCAGCCCGGCTGCTGTTTTCGCTCCAGCCCGACCGTCAGGCGCCCCAACCTGATATCCACTTGCGTTCAACGCTTCCTGCGCACGACGCACCGTATTGTCAACTCCTCTTTTCGCCTGGATCCTCGCAGTAGGGCGTGTCTTGGTCTTAGGCTTGCGAGGCGCGGTGCGTTTGGCCTTTGGGTCGGGTGCATTACCGGACCAAACCGGAGCCCAGGTCTGTCCGCGGTCACTGGACCGATAAACGCCAAGGTTCGTACCGAGCAAAATAACGTTTGGATCCTGCACGTCCTGTAAGATTGAGTAGGTGATCAACCGCGCTGGCATGTTACGCATGGATGGTCGCCACGTCTCACCGTTATCGTTGCTAACAAACAGGAAACCTCCACCGGTCGCGGTGTTGATGGTGGCTGCGTAGATCCGGTTCGGCTGTTCCCGATCGGCGACGATGGCGTTAGCGAATCTGCCGCTATACCCAACATTGGTCGGCACAAAACTCTTACCACTATCGTGGGACACCATGACCCCGTAGTTGTTTGTTCCGATATAAATGACCTCAGGGCGCGACGGGTGGACTGTGATCGAGTTAATTTCCAGTTGACGAGAGGTCGTTACCATCCATGAATTGGCATCACCACCGCGTTCAGATCGCCAGAATCCTTCCGTAGTGCCCGCAAACACGATTCCGGGAACCGATGGGTGTTGAAGAATCGCGCGTGTCCGCCTGGACTGCGATGGTATTCCCTGGACCTTGCGCCAGTTCGCCCCACCGTTTTTGGTTTCGTAGATCCCACTGCATGCCGATGCAATTACATGGTTAGGATCCCTTGGATCGATATCGATAGCAAAAATGTCAGAGTCGTCGATGATACCGTTCTTTATTGAACTCCAGGTGTTACCACCGTCAGTGGTCTTGTAAGGGAGGTACCACGTGCCGGCGTAAACGATATCCGGAGTGCGCGGATCGACCGCCAGAGACTCAACATGTACCAGACCCGGCGTCTTGTGCGTCGGCAATGGGGACCATGTGTCCCCAGAATCATCTGATCGGAATATACCGTTGATTGTTCCCGCGAAAAGGACGCTAGGATCTGATTTTGATTGGCTCAATGAATGGAGCGCTTCCTTTTTTAATTCTGGGCTTTCGCGCCACTCGCGTCCTCCATCGACGGTCTTAAAGAAACCGCCAGGTTCCTTATGCCGGTGAGTAGCGACGTACAGCACTCTCGAGTCGCGCGGGTCGACAATGATATGGTCGACGAAGAGTTTTGGCCGGTTAAAGTTATGTAACAGTTCCCATCGCTTACCGCCGTCCCCGGAGGTGTAGATCTGGCCATCAAGGGTCCCGAAGTAGAACCGGTCCGCATTGTTGGGATCAACAACCAGGTCGCGCACATCACCTCCTGGCGGACCAGTTGGTCGCCACTCCTCTGAGTAGCGGGCGGGATCGGCATCTCCGTTGCCAAACGCTGTAACTGTTGCAACGGGCACTGCCAGGAGTAATGCTAAAGCGAGTAAGAGAGCGCAGCGGGGATTCTGCTTCACGATAGTCTCCATAATATTTTCGATCTCATCGTTAATCTCACACGCCGATTAGGCGCCGGGCTACTGAAGTTTAATACAGTTTTGCGGGTTTGTATCCCCCAACTTCGCGACAAGGTTCGATGCCTTATGCATCGTCACCAGTTGTACCCTAAAAAAGCGATGGGCGGTGATTCGAGTAGAACCACCGCCCATTGGTTAAGGCACTGTCACTTTCGTGACATGACCTGATTGTTTATTCATCACCCCTTCGACCGCGACGACGAGGAGCGCGTCTGCACTCCGGACACGGCGAAATGATGTTATCGGTTGAAGCCGCCGGGACTGTTGCGCCGGTCGGTCTGATCCAAAGTTCAACGCTCAGATCCGCACGGCAACCACCATCGATAGTGATGATACGTCCAGCTTCAATGCCGCGCGTATTGACGAGATAATTCTTAGCCCTATCCGCACGTTCTTGTCCCTGACCGGCACAGGTTCCGTAGGCAATGATGTAACCTTCGGCACCCGGGTCGTTCTGTAGCTGGATAGCGTAGTTGTCGAGACGGGCCTTCTCATCGTTGAATCTGATGTCGCCGTACTCGTCAAACCTGGTTGGAGTCAGCGGCACTACCGTTCTGACCTGTGTCGAACACGAAGCCGTGGTCGCACATGTCGGCGGGTAGCCACCCACATCCACGCTAGCGGTGACGGTCTGGCCGCCAATTCCGGCTGTGTCAACCGTAATGGTCGGGGTTCCCTGACCGCTGGTGATGGTGCCAGCCGAGACAGACCAATTGTACGTTCCAGTCACGGCGGTGTCGCCACCAGTTACGCTTGCAGTGAAGGTAATCGGCGCTCCTTCTTCGACATCAGCCGGGCAGCTAACGCTGACCTGCGGACAAGGAGCCTCACACCGGCAGGTCGCAACGGTAACTGACGTTTGGTGCGTTGCCGTGTGATTGTTGCCGTCGTTGACTTCAACTGAAGCAGTGTAAGTACCTTCCTGGACACCTGACAGATCCCATGTTACGGCACGGCCTTCGCCCGAGAGTCGACCACCGGTTACCGACCAGGTGTACAGCAGAGTGTCGTTGTCAGGATCTCGAGCATCAGCCGTTAACTGAATCTCCATGCTGGTGCTGGGAGTGCAGTCAACGGGACGAGTTCCTTCGGGACACGGCAGGAATAGCGATGCAGTTGAGGCCGAGACCGACACTGTAGGCGGTTGATTCGGCGGTGCCGGCAACGCTCGTGCATTTCTGTGACCGATCCAGAACTGGCCGATGAATCCGTGCGGATCCTCCGAGAAGCGGAAACCGTTAGGATTACCACCCGTAACGGCGCCAACTGATATCCCTGGCACCGTGATCACGCCGCCTTGGTTCGGGACCAACACGCCGCTTAGGTTATTGACGTTGATGGTGGTAATGGTCGCGTCATTGAAATGATCATCATCCTGCTGGTTCAGATGGATGCGGTAAGCCGCACCAAATCCCCACCACCGACGAGGATAGATCTTGACACCGGCCAGAGCATCAACGGGATTATTCTGGAAGGCATTCGGCGTGCGCCCACCAACGTACTGTGTCGATCGTACTTCGAAGATCGGTGCATAGTGCTTGCTGATGGGAAAGTCAAAACCGACGCCAGCAAGCAATTCATCCGGTCTATCCAACAGTACGAAATCTCCCAGACCCTTAGGATTGCTGTTCAGGATATAGCCGAAGTTGGCGGAGACATTGACGCTTCTGCTCAGCCGTCCATCGACAAACCCAATCAGGCCAAAGTCCCCGATGTCGCCACCAGGACCAGCTCCTCGCTGCATTTGGTTGAACCCACTTAGATCGTCAGCCTTGTCGGGATACCACCGATAAAACCCAACAAGTCCGACGCCCAATGGGTTATTCGGGCCTGTGAAGCGAACTTTCGCGCCCGCAACAAAGTTGGTAAAGCTTGACTCTCCGTAGGGACGCGAGACGAACGGTGCGTCGGGCAAGTAACTCGGAGCAACCGTAAACACCGTTGGAACGGTGATTGGAAGAGTCAGGAGTGTTGCTGGAAGAACTGTAGTCGAAAGCACTATGCCTGGCAGAATGCCACCCACCGTTGAACCGATACCTGGGAAGTTATCAGCCGCGCCAAACGTCCCGCTGTTAGGACTAGAGATTGGCGGACCTAGCGTGGCGTTGAATCCAGGAAAGCCAAATAGACTACCGATATGACCCGGCCCCTGACCAAACGTACCTGCCGACCCGCCTACAAATGGAAACTGGACGAATGGCTGATTGTTGAAAGGTCTGAAGATCGCCGTGCCGCGAATGGTCCCAACATTCGGACCCTGAGGCGCCTGAATTATTGCAGGCAGGCTGCAGAAGGCAGCTGGACCACAGCCGCCAACGTTCGGCAAGTAAAAGCTCGAGAGGTTCTGCGGAGTGTTCAGCTTGATACCGCGGTAACCGTTCGTCTTGAAAAAGAGCTCGATGTGATCATTGAGGCCAACGTTGAAGCTTAATGGAATATCAGTGATGTCAACGTTGCCAGGATCACGATCATAGTTGCTGTACGCAATGCTGAAAGTAAACTCACCGCGGCGCAGCGTCGATCCATCATAAATCGTAAAGAGTCCGGTAGGGCCACCCTCCGGACCACCTGTGCCTACAGTCGGAGACTGGTTTCGTGGGTCATTCTCCGATCGTATAGTCTGTGCTGATACCGCGGCACACAGCATCAACAGTGCGAGCGCGAAAGTGAGCGCTCTAGTTGCGAGTCTCATCGCATTCCTCCTGCGAAATGAGTATATAAGTTTGCTAAAGAGTGCCGCCGTACTTGCAGGTCTCCCCTGCGCCTGCGGTGGCTCCAACTACAACTTGTCAAACAGAACAAACTACCACCATTTGGAACCGTCGCAGGTTATTCAGGTGGAGCTTCACGCAAGAGATCAGAGTGGTAGGCACTCATTCGCCCCCGCATTATCTAATTGACATTGAGAAAACTAAACCGCCATTTCTTATACGAAATGAACAGCCTAGTGTCAATGACTTAGCAGCGCAAACAGGTGACACAACTAAAGAAATCTTAACGCTGAATAGGCCACTAAATCATGCCAGACCATACTCTACCTTCTGGGGGAAATCAAGACTTTTTCCCAGCGGAGGCCCAAATTACTTATGTTTTTTCCGTCACGCGTAGATGCCTCGCATTCGCGTATCATAGGCCACGCGGTCTATCGCCAACATGTACGCCGCAGTCCTCGTGTCAACAGCATGTGCGTCAGCGTATCGACATAGGTCATTGAAGCTCGCGACCATCGTTTCCTCGAGCCTTTGATTGACCACATCTTCTCGCCAGAAGTAGCCCATTCGATCCTGCACCCACTCGAAATAAGAGACGGTTACCCCGCCGGCATTAGCCAGAATATCCGGAATAACAAACACGCCCTTCTCGTGCAGAATCTGGTCAGCGGCCGCCGTGGTAGGACCATTGGCCCCCTCAGCCAGCACTTTACACTTGATTCGGTCGGCGTTTTGCGAGGTGATCTGATTCTCGGTCGCTGCCGGGACCAACACGTCGCACTCAAGCTCCAGCAGTTCGCTATTGGTGACGGGTTCCACTCCCTCATAGCCCTCAAAGGAACGAGTAGTTCGCAGGTAGTCAAGAGCTCTAGGAATGTCGATTCCGTTGGAGTTGTAAATCCCGCCGTGAATGTCCGATATGGCGACCACCTTATACCCGGCTTCATGAAGTAAACGAGCCCCGATGCCCCCGACGTTTCCCGAGCCCTGCACCACAACTCGGGTGCTTGGTGGACTCATCCGGAACCGCCTAACAGCTTCATTCACTACAAAAAGGATGCCGCGACCGGTCGCTTCGCGACGTCCGGAGGAGCCACCAAGATCGATCGGTTTCCCGGTTACGACCGCAGTGACTGTATGGCGAGCGTGCATGGAGTACGTGTCCATAATCCATGCCATTGTTTGCTCATTTGTGTTCATGTCGGGCGCGGGTACATCTTTCTCGGGCCCGATGAAGTCCAGGAGTTCGGCGGCATAACGGCGGGTCATACGTTCCAACTCGCCGATCGACATCTGCTGGGGATCACAGACAATGCCTCCTTTAGCACCACCGAATGGAACGTTCACAACCGCACACTTCCACGTCATCCAGGCAGCCAGGGCACGGACCTCGTCAAGGTTAACGTCCGGCGCATACCGAATGCCGCCTTTGGCTGGGCCGCGCGCAAAATTGTGTTGCACCCGGTAGCCTTCAAACACCTGGATTCGACCAGAATCCATTCGCGTCGGGATATAAACCTTTAACTCCCTATTGGGGACGCGCATCACTGCATATAGATCTGGATCCAAATCCAGTAACTGTGCGGCGCGATCGAATCGCGACATCATCGATTCAAATGGGTTCTCTTCCTTTATTTCCCGAATGTCATCAACAAACACTGTGCTGTACATGCTCGACATTGCCATTCTCCGGTCGTGACTTTTCAACGCCCCGAATCACTCGAAACTAACACCTCGTTCATCGCGCCACTGCGAAACCCATTCAGATCAAGCGTGACATATTTAAATCCAAGCTCACGGAACCGACGTGCCAGTTCCGCAATAATGTCGCGATCCAGCGCCCGGTCCATCTCATGAAGTGAAATCTCCAACCTCACAAGACTATCGTGGTGGCGAACACGAAACTCGCGAAAACCAAGTTCCCTCATGATCTCCTCACCACTATCAATTGTCGCAAGTCGCTCGATAGTCACAGGTGTCCCGTACGCGATACGTGACGCAAGACAGGGGCTCGCCGGCTGATCCCAGGTGGGTAAGCCGGCGCTGTTGCTAAGGTCTCGAACTTCCGCTTTGCTCAACTCAACCTCAATCAACGGGCTGCGGACGTTGTACTCGCTAGCGGCCGCACGCCCGGGACGATAATCACCGACATCATCCGTCGTAGATCCATCTACGATTGTTTGTATCCCAAGCTCCTGAGCGATTGCAGTCAGCTGACGGTACAGTTCATCTTTGCAAAAATAACAACGAGTTGGTCCATTTGCTACATAGCTTTCGTTGCTCAGCTCTTGAGTAAATATGACCCTGCGGTGAAAACCAAACTGCGTTGCGAGCTGGTTGGCTTGTTCACGTTGGTAACCCGAAAGGCTTGCCGAGTCACCAGTAATGCAAAGAGCTTTGTCGCCGAGTTCAGCGTTGGCAATATAAGCAACGTAGGTGCTATCGACACCGCCCGAGAAGGCCACGATGGCCGAACCGATTTCTCGGAAGAGCTGTCTCAGCCGTGCTTCCTTAGCTAGCAGGATCTGATTGTAGGAGAGTTGAGGATGCTGGAGACCTTCTTCACTCGTAGGACAGTTCACGTGGGCCTTCTAATATTGGGAATCAGCGGCAGGATGACTATATCTCGCTCAGCTGTATTGAGATTGCCCGGCGATGTTAGCGTATCGGTGAAGACAAGCGCAACCAGTCGACTCTCTTGCATGGCTCTGTTGCGAGAAGGGTGGTGCCTGCGCTGTTCAGCCCTAACCTCAACCGAATTTGTGGGTCTAAAGCCTGGGCATTTAGCTTACGTCGCTCTGCCCAAGATACGCCGCAGAGCCGAAATCTTACGACGCGCATTAGCTTGCTACCACTCTTCTTCAGACATTCAAAGCGGGCAATTTGGACGGTATAAGTTTCGGCGTGATAAGATCCATACTTCCCCAACGTATCTTCCTAGGGAAATCGACCTACTTCGCATGCTGTATCTGCTGGATAGGGAAAAGGCTCATGCACCATTCGCGCTAGTCTACTTATTAGTGACAGCGATGGTGATGGTGATCTTTTTCCGCGCGGTCGCTTACTCGCAGACTGAGACGCTCGACGAGAATTCCTCGGACCCTGTGAGGTTGTTTGAGCGCGGACAGAGCGCTCACGCTCGCGGTGATTTGGAAAAAGCTCTTGAATTCTACCAAGAGGCACTTAAGGTTCGTCCAGAATTCCCCGAAGCCGAATTTCAACGGGCGAATGCATTGGTTGGACTAAAACGGTTTCCGGAAGCTGAACAGGCATTTCGGAGTGCCATTCAACTTCGCCCCAAGTGGTCACTCCCGGAACTTAACCTCGCATCACTCTTAATCCGACTTGAAAAAGATCAGGATGCTGCTGTGCTTCTTCGTCAGGTCTTAACGAGGGAACCAGAAAACCATTCTGCCCTCGGTCAGCTCGCTGAATTGCGACTACGGGCTGGTGATTCAAAGGAAGCTTTGGCACTGGCCTCGAAAGCAACCAAGAGCAATCAAGCCCCATTATCTGTTTGGATTGTGCGAGCGATGGCTGAACGCGCAGTGGGCGCAAGGGTCGAAGCCAATGAGAGCCTGAATCACGTTCTCGCAAACGAGCCCAACAATGTCCCCGCTCTGATGGAACGAGCGGAGCTGTTTCTGGACGCAAGTAATTATGAAGCTGCTATTAACGACCTTAGTGCGGCCAAACAGCTTACTCCGGGGGTGGATAAAGCGATCTCTTCGCGTCTCGCCTATGCTTACGAGAAAAACGGAAATCCTGATGAGGCTCGGCGAGTTGCCGAGGAAGCTGGTCTTCTTACGTTACCTGCGGAACCAACATCAAACGGTTCGGTCACTGGTTCACCGGAAGAGATTGCTGCCGCGAATAGCGAGGATCCGTCAATTGCGCGGAAGGCGTTGTTGTCGCTCATCGAAAAAAACCCTAAGAGTGCTATGTTACTGGCACGTCTCGGCGCATCTTATCGCACCGAGGATCCGGATCGTTCGCTGTACTACTATCGCCGTGCGTCAGAGCTGCAACCACAAAACGTCGAATACGCGATCGGGTACGCCTCAGCTCTCGTACAGGCACGTCGGTTTGTTGATGCCGTACGAATCCTTAGAAGCGTTCTCTCCGTCGAGCCCGACAACTACACAGCGCATGCAAATCTTGCGACCGCGTTATATGCTGTGAAGGACTACCCGGCAGCGCTTGACCAGTATCGATGGATCGTCGAACACAGGCCCGAGGCGGTCATTGCCCTATTTTTCATCGCGACGGTCCACGACAACCTGGGAGAGTTTCAGGAGGCTCTTACAGCGTACGAATCGTTCCTTGCAAAGGCGGATCTACAAAAGAACCAATTGGAAATTGAGAAGGTGAAACTGAGACTTCCCACTTTGAAAAGGCAGATTGAATTAGGGCAGGGGAAAAAGAGAAAAGCCTCGGACAAATCTACAAGAGTACAAAAACGGCCATAGGATGATCAGCGTTCGGTATTCAGTTTATTTCGTTCATGCTTGTGTCTTCGCAATCACCATGTTCATATGTGTGGCTGCAGTCGCTCAAGAAACTCAACAGCAGCCACCAACTGCGCCGCCGCCGCTTCGGGTTCTAACTCCGGAGGATCGTACTTTACTAGCGCAAACCAAGGACAACAAATCTCGGGTTAAGAAAACAATCGAGCTTGGTCAGATTCACCTTGCAAAGGCCGAGACCCACACGAAAGCCGAACAGTATTCCGAGGCATTAGCGGAACTGGGACACTACTGGGCATTAATTGAAGACGTCCTCAAGCACATTGGTGATCTTCCGCGTGACAAGGGTAAAACTCGTGACCTTTATAAACGAGTCGAGCTGGCATTACGCGCTCACGGCATTCGGCTTACGATCATGAGGCGCTCAACGCCCGCCGAATATTCTTTCTGGATAAAACAGCTGGAAGAGTACGCCCGCAACGGCAGAACCGAGGCACTGAACTCGTTCTACGGTAACACTGTCATTCGAGAAAGCAAACCCGGGCCATCCCAAAACAAGTCTGACAAGCAATCCGCCGGGGGACGCATACCTCCTGAAGAGAAGCAGCCATGAAGATTCGATTGTTGGCCCTCTTGTTCCTTTGGGTCGCGGCTACTGTAGCCGTCACTGCATTTCAAGGCCGGGATCATCTAACTCCGCAAGAAGAAGAACTGATTAAGGACGCTCAGATCCTCGACAAGCGGATTGAGATTTTCGTAAAGGCGGCGGAGCGTAGATGGCTAGCTCTAAACGGCGTGGATGGCGCTGCGGCAAAGCAGCTCAAAAAAGATGCCGAGAAGTGGGGCGAGTTGCCGGCCGGGTCCCGAGCAGAACTAGTGCGCGACCTGGCGAAGATACTGGACGAGGCGATTACCAATATTGACGATGTTAGTTCTCACGATGACCGTAACCCACTGATCCCCAAAGCCCTGCGAAAGCTGGCCGCAGAGACAACCGTTCTGGTCGATCGATTGAAGCCTTTGTATTCGCAAGCAAAGGGTGAGGCCGAGCTTGCCAGTTTCGCAGAGTTCTTCGAGAACGCTGAATCGATAATTGAAGCAGCCAACAAACTCCCACCACCATCTGACAAAAAAGACAAGAGCAAAACGAAATAGAAAGGCGCAGCGCGATTCTCACACTGCGCCTCGAGTCTGACTGCCTTGCCGTTAGCTTCTTTTGCGGATGGCGGACATTACTTGTTTTGCCTCTGCATCAATCGCAGTACCCGCACTGGTTTCGTCACCTTCTTCCTTCGCGGTTGTCGATGCTTGGAGCCTGGGTGAGCTTTCTCCCACGGCAAACAACCTGAAGTCGAGCCGGGCCTCAGTTTTATTTATCCCTTCAACACCGGCGACGCGCCCAAAGACTCCGCCTAGTTTCTTGGCGGCGGAGGTCTTAAGGGCTGCGATGTCTGTGTAGAGAATGAAATCGCACTGCTTTATTTTAGCCTCCGCTTCCGCCTCACTTTGTGATATCGCATTGAGCGCAGTAGCATCGATTCCAGTTGCATCAATGTTTCCGATCAATCGATCTCGGAGAGCGTCTGTGGAAACCTCTTTACCAGACCGGTTATTGATGTGTATAACACCCACCCGGAGCGTTCCTGATTTTTTCTGGTCAGGAGTGGTCGATGATACAGAGGGGTTCGGTTCATTTGCAGCTGGGTTACTCGATTGCGCCATCAATTCCGCCACAGAAGGCGTTGCATAAAACTCCTGAGTACTCTTGGCCTCTGTGTAGTCCGCGGGGATGTCGAACAGCGCTGCATCGAGGGGTTCCCGGGAAAGCTCAACCACCTCTTTCGTGGTAGTAAACATTGCTCGTCCATCCGGTCCGTACATAGTCATGGTCTCGATTAGCGGATACCCGGTTTTGGCTGAACCCTGTCGACGAAACTGAACGCGGTCTCGACATCCCCCTTGCGAGACGGGCTGTCTGGCCATCTGCACGCTGCCCAAGTCACATTCAACTCCATAAGAGAGATCGATATACCAACCGTCAGTCTCGATTTTCTGGTTAATCGGGTGGCATGCATCGGGTGACGACTCCATGGTCATTGTCGTCTTAACGTGCCGCGCTGTGAAACCAAACATCTCTTTTCGTTCGCCAGTGTCAGTAGCGGTGGACGTGTAGGTGACGACGCCTCCGCGAGTCACGGGCTGGGCAACAACGGTCGTGGGTTGCTGAGACGTGACTCCGGCGGCGTTACTCTCCATGGGAGTGACAACATACTTCTTAACTCGTTCGCTCAGCTGAATGGTGCGTTTTAGATCGCACTGCGTAATATTCACAGTGTCCATACCACTGCCGGTACGCATTTCGTTGCGCTCGCGCGATCCTTTGATCATAGAAATGCTCTCGTAGGTTTGTCCCGCAGACGTCGTTTTGTATTTGATTCTCAGGTTCTGAGCCGCTTGATTTGAGACGGGCGCAGGCCCGCGACGCTGCTGGCCGCTTGCCAGAATTGTTGAAATGATTAGGGCGAAAACCAGGACCGTACTGACACCCAAAAGCCTTTTTCTCATTGTTATCTCCTTATAGTTCGGTGAATCCTCTTCTTCGGTTAACGCGAGAAACAACAGCAGAATTAATCTCGCGCATCTCTCAGCGTAGCCGACGTCCGCCGGATTGCCGTCACAATTCGGCTGAGCGCTTCTTTAGCGTTAGCTTCATTTCCGTCATCGATAGCTTGACGAAAATCAGGCAGCGGCTGAGCAGCATAACCGGTATAAAAACCGGGTGCGTATACTTGGTGGCGATACCAGGGTCTGCCGCGCAATCCTCGCTCATCGATCAACCCACGCTCAGCCTGTAGCATGGCGTCGTTGATGCGCCTTAATCTCGCTCCTATGGAGCTGCTGGATTCGTTTGCGGCTTCCGCAAGGGCTGCCTTCCTGCTTTGCTCGAAACGGTGCGCTTCATTCGTAAACTCCTCCAATGCTGCGTTCATTTCGTTCTCGTTGAACAACGCCCCGAGATTGCGGGTCTTCGCCGTGCGTAAGCTCTCTTGAAAAAATCTACGAACCTCACTGGCGTAGCTCACATAGTCGAAAGGAAGCACTTCGGCGTCCGCCAGTCGAAGTGCAACCGTTCCCCACAACTGTCCCGCTGCAACATGGTACTCAAAGGTGGGATCACCAAACTGCGACATCCAGTGAAATGAGTCATAGGCGGAATGGTACACGCCGTAATCACCGCGAAACCCCATGTCAGCCGATGCGATCCCGAGATGTTGTATAAAGGGAGTGTAGTCCGAACCAGATCCCAATGGTCCAATCATCGGCTCAAATTGGCCCGGTGCATCACTTCCAATGGACTGCTCGGCGGCAGAACGTGAGTCCCGAGTTCGATCCGACCATTGTTGAAAAACACTCTTCCCCGTCTTTGGGTCGCGGATAGCGCGCGTAGAGGATCTAACTAGGTGCCACATTGATGGAACAGAAGATGCTCCGAAGTTTGGACCAGAAACAGCTGCATCCATATTTAGATAAGCAACCGCTTTTGTCTTTAACTCCTCGGCATATTCTTCAACCCATTCCGTTGACCCTATCAAGCCATACTCTTCTCCGTCCCAACTGCACAAAAGGATGGTGCGGCGTGGACGCCACCCGCTCTTCATCAAGACACCTAATCCACGTGCAACTTCAAGCATCGCCGTACTGCCGCTGTTTGGATCCACAGCTCCGAATGTCCAGGCATCCCGATGATTTCCCAGCATTACCCAACGGTCGGGTTCTTCGTTGCCATCAATGCGCGCGATCACGTTCCAGATCTTGCGAGTTTGATAGTCCATTTCGGTTTTCAGGCGGACCTTGACCTGATCCGTGCCACCCACGTGGTAGGCAAAAGGCAACCCTCCCTGAAATCCCCGGGGACGTAGGGGACCACCAAGTGCTTCAAGGAGTTTGCGGGCCTCTCGATAGGAGATGGGTTGTACGGGAAGCCGGGTGAGGTTAGTCGCCTCCTCCATTTTGAGGCGGGGCACACCAGGCACCGATGGTCTGGCCGGTGTCAGTGGATCCCCGGGGTATTGAAAAATATATTGGACTGATCCCCGTTGTGCAGAAGCTGGTGGTCGCCACGGACCCCGCGGATAGACATCACCCTGCATGTAACCATCGTCAGCAGGATCTGAATAGATGATCAGTCCCAGAGCGCCGTTCTCTTCCGCTACTCTCGCTTTGACGCCGCGAAACGAGTTACCGTAGCGAGCCAACGCTATCCGGCCTTTGACTTTGACACCCAACTTATCTAGCGCCTCGTAATCATCAGGGAGTCCGTAGTTCACATACACAAGTGGCGCTGTCACGTCACCGCTTGCGCTGTAACCATTGAAGAGTGAGATTATGTCGGAGTGACTTGAGCTCGGATCCTCTGGTATTGCAGCTTCGCTAACACTCAAACGCTCACGCCGGGGCGACACAAGCTCGACGACAGCAGGTCGTTTTGGATAGGGGAGCAAGACTTCGTATTCCTTTAGATCGGCCGCTAAGCCATACTCCCTGAACTGATCGCGAACGTAGATAGCGGTGTCATAGTCCGCTTTGGTTCCGGCTACATGGGGAACCGCGGTCAATCGTCTGAGGTGTTCACGGGCACTCTCGCGATTGGGAACCGCTCGAAACTTAACCTCCCGGTCCTTTTGGGCTTGAAGCTGCTTTGCGGTAAATCCGTCGATCTGTTCAAGGGAATGATCGACCTGAGCACCGGACGGTACCGTTTGAACGACAAGAATAACGACCAAAAGCCCTATCGCATAGCGGCGGTAAGAGGGATTCAAGGTATCATCTCCAGACGGACTGAATCGAAAAGCGAACGAACATTAGTTTGAGAAGTTTCGTAAGGTCGATAGAGATTGGCGAAAGGAGTCTGCTGATGGACAGTCGTTATTATCCCGGTGTGGAAGCCGATGCTCCTACACTGGTGTCGGAGTTGCGCACGCTGTTTGATGATGATTATGAAGTGCAAACGATGCAAGTTTCATCCACGACTGTTTTGCAGGCACGCAAGTCTAGCACGCTTCGCGATCTGACCGGACTTTCGGCGGGGCTCACGATCAAGATCACTTCCGAAACCGGTGGAACTCGGGTTGAGATCGGAATGCAAAAATGGTTTGACAAAGCAGCTGTTGCTGCAGTCGCCTTGATCTTATCCGCGGGTGTGCTGGTTGCGCTACCAGCGTTGGGTGCTTACTGGCAGTACAAGATCACAGAAGACGCCTGGAAGCTGATCGAATCGCACATCGCACGTTTGGCTGGAGGTTATGTTCCACCCCTGCCGGGACGCTGCGGAACCTGTGGGGCGACCAACAGTAGTGGCGCAGATTTCTGCTCATCCTGTGGCGCGAATCTGCGTGTTGCTCGCAACTGCCCTTCTTGTGGTGCACTGCAACGAGAGATCACGGCGCGGTTCTGTAACCGTTGTGGCAAACCTCTCGGCTAGCGCCGATCCCCCCGCTCGACCTATTACCTCCGACTACCTATCAGTCGTGTCGCAATGCCATTACTGGATCAATTCGCGCGGCACGCGCTGCTGGATATAGAGCAGCCAGGATGGATACCAGGAGGGCAAATAAGATGGCCCCCACAGATAAGTATGCTGGTAATGAAAAGAAATCGATGAATGACGCTCCTTGAGGTTTGAGGATAAACCGATAGGCCAGTCTGTTGGCCAGACCATCTACGCCCCAGGCGAGCAACGTCCCCAGCACTCCACCACTTAGTCCGATTACTGCCGCTTCCACAAAAAAGATGAGCTTGATTTCGCGATCTTCAGCGCCGATAGCCTTCATGATTCCAATCTCACGCGTGCGCTCGAGGATTGACATGATCATCGTATTCGCGATTCCAAACGACGCTACCAGTAAAGAAATTCCTCCCAACAGACCAAGCACAGAATCGATGATCAAGAACACTGTGCGAATCTGGTCCAGCTCATCGACGATCGAGAAGCTGCCAAATCCCAACTCGGTCAAGCGCTGCCTCACACTGGTCATCACCACAGGATCTGTCACACGAATAACAGCAGAATCGTAACCCTCTTCTCCAGCATCGCTGAGCATGCCACTCTGGCGCGCGAGCTCAAGTGCAACCTCCCCAATCGGAGAACGATGCTCACGAGTCCATGACCGAGCGACAGGCAGCGGTACATAGACGGCGGCGCCAGGCATCAACCCCCGAAGGCCGCCTTGACCCGCTCCTTCTCGAACTTCTGTGCTCAGTACTCCCGCGATGCGGAAACTGCGGGCCACCAGTGAAGAAGCGTTCGACTCGTTGGGAGTTTCGTCCTCCAATGGAATACCGAAAAAGTTGGGAAACCCCTCTTCTGCGTTTTCTGCTGTTCCCTGAGACGTAGAAAGAAAATCCAACGTCTTGCCAACAGCGTCCTCCGGCCTCTCAAACCCGAATGCTTTCACGAGACGCTCAGTCACCACCACCTCATCGGACTCAGGCGAACTGATCATCCGGCCGGCGGCAAACTGTTGAAACCTGGTGGAAGAGTTCGGGACATTCGCGCCACCCGCAAACTGCGTGAGTACTCTTTCATTTGCTCGGATGTAAACGGTGAAACTGATGTTGGGCTCGACGTACGCAACCCCGGGAATCGCAGCTATCTCAGCTATCGCGGCCTCATCGAGAATCCGGGTTAAGGTTCCGTCACCACGCCGTCGATTGCGTCTCTGTTCTCCCTCCGGTTCCTCACCCCGAAATCGAGCTGTCGCAAGGCTGCTTAGACTTCGACCGAATACCTGGATTTCATTGAAGAGGTCCAGTGCCTTAAACCGTGCAAGCATGTTTTGCTGCAACCCCAAGCCAAACGACACCATTGTCACAATTACGGCAACACCGACGATGACCCCCATAGTCGTGAGAGCTGCGCGCAGCTTCGCTTGTCTGAGGTTTCTAAGCGCCAGTTGAAGGATGTCCAGGAAGCTCATCGGCAAAAAAGATCAATGGGGACTGAAAACGTGTCGCACTGCGTCAGGTGTCCAGTCAGCGAGAGATGCTGTTACAACATCCGCTCCGGCGTTTCGCAAATCCGCGGCTGATACTGTGTTTGTCACACCAAGCGTCTGCATACCAGCCGCTCTCCCTGATTGTATTCCGGGCGGAGAGTCCTCAATGACGAGACACTCACTTGACAACACTGGCAATTTCCTTTCCCTGCGACAAATCTCGTTTAGCCGGGCCAGCGCAGTGACATAACAATCGGGGGCAGGTTTGCAGATCGTCACGTCGTCGGCGGTTATGACAACGGTGAAATAGTCGGCCAGTTTCGCCCGAGTAAAAACGTACTCAACCTCAAGCAGATCCGCCATACTCACCAGCCCAAGGGAATAAAAGCGCGACGTAGCTTTGATGAAAGTGATAATGCCTGGAAGCAGTGGTAACTGATTCTCAATAAGCTTGCGATGTGCTGCAGCTTTTTCCTGATAGACCTCAAACATCAACTCGTCCCTAAATCTACCTGCCCGTTCCAGGGCGACTCGCACAAACGTCTTGTCGTCCATCCCAAGAGCAGCAAAATATTGAGCTTCGGTCAGTTCGATGCCACGCGCACCCAACACCTGTTGATAGGCGCTCATCTGCAACCGCTCGTCGTCGATTATCACGCCGTTGAAGTCGAAGAAGATGGCTTTGATCATAATGTTGTTTGCCTTTAGTCCGCGACCTTTGATCGGCGTTATTTACTCCCGAGCATTGGTCAAGCGAGCATTCTGCTCCTCAAAAAGGCGTGGTAAACGTTCGCTCTCCAGAACATCCAGCCGGCGTAACACTTCTGCTAAAGAAAGTTCGTTCTTGAGGTTGACGCGATAATCGAGATCCGCCCGCAGTCGATCTTTCTCACCCTGCCGGTTCTGCGACATCATAATTATTGGCGCCTGCATCCCGGCAACGACAGCTAAGACAAGATTGAGCATTTGATAAGGCGCCGGATCGAACCCTCTAATCAGAATGTACGAATTGAGGATTATCCAAAAGATAATCAGACCAATCGACGCACCGATAAATTTCCAACTACCGCCGAATTCGGCAATCATGTCTGCCGCCCGGTCGGCCACTGTCGATCGCGCCGCCTCCTCTTCATTTGCGTTTCGAGACACGCGCGACCGCAAAAGCTCATCTGTGCGGCGCAAACGATCACTGAGCGCGCCAAGCATCTCAAGGGCCACATCAGGGTTGCCCCGAACAAACGCGATGAAATCCTTGCGCAAAAGAATCGCAAACCGTGCGTCCTCGATAACCCTGGCGTCGGCCGAGCGACTCCGACCGTCGATCAAAGCCATCTCACCAAAAAAATCACCCTCCGCAAGATCTGCCAAAGTTACTTCCCGGCCATCTTCATCTTTGATGCTGATGCGCACACGACCACGCTCCAACAGATACATCGCGTCGCCTGAATCTCCCTTGTGAAACAGTTGCGTACCACTGCTGACCTGCTTTTCGGTCAGCAGGCTGCGTAATTCCGTCGCGGCATTGTCGTCAAGCGACGCAAACAAGGGCACCGAGCGCAGCGCCTCAAGAGTCATCTGCGGTTCGTTCGTCATATGTGTCCTCCCGCAAGCACATCGTCCACGGCTCCACCCACTTCCTCTGCCGGCGAGACCACCCGTCCGTCTTTCATGAACACAATTCGATCTGCGAAGCTGTGTGCCAGTTCATGATCATGGGTAACCATCAGAATCGACAGCGAATCATGGCTGACCATCTGACGCAAAAGGAAAAGCAGTTCGTGGGCGCGTGTTGAATCAAGGTTACCAGTCGGCTCGTCCGCCAGTAAGACGCGTGGCTGGTTGGCAAGAGCCCGTGCGATGGCCACCCTTTGTTGTTCGCCGCCTGATAACTCTGCAGGTTTGTGAGTCAATCTTTCGCCCAGACCGACCCTGCTCAAAAGCTCCTCGGCTCGCCTGGCCCGTTGCCTACCACGAATACCCGCGAATGCCAGTGCCAGTCCGACGTTCTCACTGGCACTCATTGTCGGGATGAGATTGAAGTTCTGAAAGATCATGCCCACCGAGTAACGGCGATAACGGGCCATCTGACGCTTGGATAATGGAGTTAAAGGTTTACCATCAAAGAACACTTCGCCAGAGGTTGGATGGTCCAGACCTCCGAACATATTCAGCAAAGTTGATTTTCCGGATCCTGAAGTGCCCTGGATGGCAACGAACTCTCCAGTGTTTAGCTCAAGCGACACCCGATCCAACGCGGTAACGCTGGTCACTCCCATCCGATAGATCTTTGAGACGTCTCGTGCTTCTATAATTGGAGGCATTTAGGAGATTAGTCAGCGCGAGACCTGTAGGAATTCCTTTGCCCGGTTGGCGACACGCAAGAGCTCAAACCGCTCGTTGGGAAACCCTTTGAGTGACATTTCAAATGGCTCGACCTCCAGTTCGCGATTGCGATCCGCGATGAACTCGCGCACATCAGGATCATCGTAAATCGCGCGGGAAATTATCACGTCGCTGCCTGTCGACAAGCCCTCGAGCCGCGCAGCCATGTTAACCGTTGAGCCGAAATAATCCAGCCGTTCATTCAAGGTTACTGCTATGCATGGTCCCACGTGCAGGCCAGCCTTGAGGGTCAAAGGCTGGCGATCGTTAGGCGGATGAGCCAGCAGCTCCTGTGCTTTCAGCATTGCTTTGAGCGCTCGGGCCGGTTCCCGGAACACTGCCATGACGGCGTCCCCAATGGTTTTCACCAAGGCGCCATCTTCCTCGGTGATAGCCTGCTTCAAAACATCAAAGTGGTTTAGTACCCGGCCAAAGGCAGTAGCATCTCCGATCTCCCGATAGAGCTGTGTGGAGTTTCTCAGGTCTGTGAAGAGCACTGTGAGGGTACCAACGGAAATTTGCTCACCTGCCCGCAACGCCTCAGTGGAAAACAGATCCCTAAAGATCTGAAGAGCGGTAACTTCCGCAGCGGTAGCGGCCTGATCACTCCAAGCGGTTCTTTCCATTATGAACAGTTGTTCGGCATCTGTGGCATTGACCAGTCGCAGATGCGTCTCACTTGCGGCAGAGAGATCTTCTTGATCCCATCCGGTCGGCGAAGCTCTAATGGTAATGTCTTGGTCGCCGCCGGCGACAACTTCGATTCTCTGTTCTCCTGGAAGGCCGAGTGTCCGAATCCGGTATCGTCCCTTCTCCAGCGGCAACGTCAACTGCCGCTCGGTCTCCGGCTGCAGCAGCTGCTGGGCCACGATATGCGGGGTGTGCTGAGGACTTCCGACACAATACATTCTCTGCTCAACTGTACGGACCGTTGCATTTGGACGAAAGGTAAGTTCTACAAATCTATCGAAATTGACATCAAAATCTATTTCGCATCCCGCGCAATGTCCTTTCGAATGCAGTTCCCTGAGAGTCGCACTCGAGTCCTGTGGGCCTCGGCACATTGGACACAAAAGGTCCCACTGCAAATCCAGCAATCCCACGCGAGTAGCTTGAAAGCACGCCTCCAACATCTTGCGACGTGGCTCGCTCCAGGAGTCAGCTAACGCGTAAGGTCTTATGCGCGCGAGATCAATGTCAGTCGCTCGTCCTACAAAGGAAGTCAGATTCTTTGCGATACTTGGCTCGACACCCTTTTCGATCAACCTCTCCGCTAGCAATTCCAATCTTCTTTTCTCGGCATCATTCGGCTCGCGCTCGCTGGTCATGAGACGCTGAAGGTCGCCCTCCTGTGCCAGCCGGTCATACTCTCGAAATGCAAGGGCGAATCGACGAGCACTGATCAAACCGATCTGCAGTGGTATCACCAGCAGTCCCAAAACCGAGTTTGGCGTCGCCCAAACCTGGTAGATGATCATGGTCCCGCCTTCCGCATGCGCTCTTAATTCAACCTGTACCACCAGAGTTGCAATTGGACCGCTGGAATAGTTTCTTGTAACGCCAATGCGGTACGGACGGACCCACTCAAAGGGAAGCTCCTCCCATTCGACAGGAATACCAAATGCGCTCAATCGTAAGCGCCGGCGTCCGCTGTTGGAGCGGGCGCTTTCACCAGTCAGCTGGTCTATGGATGGGAGGCCCGTATCGCGGTTGAACCGGTTCGTATCTGCGGCAAAAGGCCAAAGCTTTTCCGGTGTGGACTTTAGATCATATTCCCACCGGTAATGGAATTCGCGATAGGACATTGGACGACAGGCGCTGGCTTTGCGAGACAGTAGACGGCTACAAGTTCACGCCTTACGCGGCGAATAAGGACGGAGAACACCACCTGCACACGTTTAGACTTCTTTGTACTCCGAGTCAACGTCTTCGGTCGATGAGGCGACGCGATAGTTCTTTGACTGTACTTGTTTTGTGATCAGGAGATCGTCCTTGGTTTTCAGTAAGTCCGCACGGTTGTAAACAGACAACTCAAAATTGTAGCCGTGAGTGATTGCGTCCTTCGGGCAAGCCTCCACGCAGTAGCCACAGAAGATGCAGCGACCATAGTCGATGTTGTAGACCTCTGCATAGCGCTCATCCACTCCTATGCGTTGATCGGGTGGACGCGGATCATCCTTAGCAACGATATAGATACATTCGGAAGGGCAAGCGGCGGCGCAGAGGAAGCAGGCTACACACTTCTCGCGCCCTAGTTCATCAACGTGCAACAGGTGCTGCCCGCGGTACCGTGGCTGAACTGTAACTGGATCGTCTGGATACTGAACAGTCCATTTTCCCTTAGGGATATATGAAAGTGTCACTCCCATTCCTTGAATGATTGCTTTGGTAGATTCAATTACGTCGGTAATGATTGACATGAACAACTCTATCCTGTGCCCAGGTTAAAACCCCGGTGGCCTCATTATAAAGTAGTTGGCGGAGGTCCGCTGCCCGGCCCCTCCACTCTGCTAATCTCCGACCCGATGGCCTGCCACCGCCCATCGCGCCAAATAAACTTATCAGTAAACCGAAATGAAAGTTCGTTTCCTCGGGCGACGAACTTAACCGTTCCTGTCAGCGTCGCGCGGTCGCCCCGTAGCACAACCTTAAGATCGTCAAAACTCCAGTCTTGAGTAACGGTGTCTCGTTCGATGGTTCGTATGTACTCAGCCTTGCCGATAACTTTCCCGTCGAGATCAGTTCCCACATAGTCTTCAGCCAATATCTCATCAAGCTTCTTTTTGTCGGCATTAATGTTGGCAACCGTCCATTCATGTTCCAAATCCGTCAGCGTGGACAACACTTCAGCTTCATCTGTGGGAGGCGATGATTCATTGCTGGCGCTCTCTGAATTACTGTTGCTTACTTCAGCTCCTGAGTTTGAATTGCCTTCATTCGCGTTGAGGTTGGAATTCCCGGTTTCTGACCTAACGTTTGAGTTTACGGTGCTCCGATTTGAGTTGGGACTCAACATTCTCGGCAGCATCACTGCCGCCACAATACCCAGTCCGACTAGTCCGAGGAGAAGCGCAAGCCCGATCCCAAGGACCCAGGGCCAAACGCGCCGCCTGGGCTTTACGGGTGGAACGTCCGACGGCGGCGGTTGGTAGGCCGGAGAATTCCAGTCACGCGGTCCGTATTGTTCAGTAGGAGGAGGCTCCGAGCCATGACGTGAGGAAGGCGAAACAACAGTTTCTTCCTGCTCAGGCATAGTTGCGAGCGGCGTCCCGTCATCCAGACAAAAACTGAGGTTATTGTCCTCAAAGTTCCGATTGCAGGTAGGGCAGCGTTTCATCCGGTTAAAAATTATCGTATCTGACGAGCTCGAGATGGCTGAAAAAGTAAGCTATCTCGATCGCGGCATTCTCCTCTGAATCAGATCCATGAACTGCATTTTCGCCAACCGAAGCTCCGAATTCCTTTCGCAAAGTACCCGGGTCTGCTTTTGCAGGGTCGGTGGCACCCATCAAATCACGCCAGGCCTTCACGGCGCCTTCCTTCTCAAGTGCCATGACAACGCATGGTCCACTGGACATGAACTCAGTTAAGCCAGCAAAGAAGGGTCGCTCGCGATGCACTTCATAAAACCCTTCCGCCTGAGCACGTGACATGTGGATCAGCTTCATTGCTCGAATGCGAAAACCGCCATTGCTGATGCGTTGAATAATTTGACCTGTGTTCCCGGCCCTGACGGCGTCAGGTTTCACAATTCCAAACGTTAGATTGCTCATGAGTGGTTTGGTTTCTACTTATTGTATCGATTAACCGAGTGCCCGTTTCATTGCTTTGCCAATATCTGCAGGTGACTTCACTACATGGATTCCTGCTTCTTCGAGGGCTGCCATTTTCTCCGCTGCGGTTCCTTTGCCGCCGGCGATGATTGCACCCGCGTGTCCCATCCGCCTTCCCGGTGGCGCCGTTTGGCCGGCAATGAATGCCACAATCGGCTTCGAAACGTTCTCCCGGGCGAAGGCAGCGGCCTCCTCCTCCGCAGTCCCCCCGATCTCACCGATCATCACGATACCAACCGTTTCCTCATCAGCCTCAAATAGTGCGAGAGCATCAACGTGTGAAGTGCCGACGATCGGATCACCGCCAATGCCGATAGCCGTCGATTGGCCCAGGTTCAGAGCTGTTAGTTGACCGACAGCTTCGTAAGTTAGTGTTCCAGATCGCGAGACAACTCCTACCCGTCCTTCCTGATGGATGTGACCGGGCATGATACCAATTTTGCATTTACCCGGTGAGATGATACCGGGGCAGTTTGGCCCAATCAGTCGGGTCGGCTTATCGGCGAGATACTCTTTGACCTTGACCATGTCGAGCGTCGGGATGCCCTCGGTTATGCATACAACCAGGTATATACCTGCATCGGCCGCTTCCATGATCGCGTCACCAGCAAATGCGGGAGGTACGTAGATCACTGACGCATTTGCACCGGCTTCTGAAACCGCATCAGCTACTGTGTTGAAGACCGGAATCCCTTCGTGAGTTGTACCACCTTTACCTGGAGTTACGCCCCCGACTACCTTCGTGCCGTACTCAACCATCTGCTGTGTATGAAACGTACCTTCTTTCCCAGTGATGCCCTGCACGACTAGGCGCGTACTTCCATCTACTAGAACGCTCAATTGAGTCGGCTCCTCGCGAAAAATTGAGATTTGAGAACGGGCAGTATAGCAACCGCCTCAGACATGGCAAAGTGAGGGATCGTGGAGGGATAGCAGGGCATGTAACGATTCGCAATTGCCGATAGCGATTGTCAATCTTTGCGCTGCAGCCCTTCAAACAACTTGGAACCTATCTCCGTAGTTCGGGACAGATGTGTTCCAGCCGTATCGCTGCTGAATGTGTCCTGCCATTGCTTCTGCGGCATGCGGCTCGCCGTGCGTTAGGAAGGTCATTCTTGGAGCGGCGAGTCCCTTGAGCCATTGCAGAATTTCCTTCCAGTCTGCGTGCGCGGAAAAACTCCCGATTCTCTCGACTTGGCAACGTACCGGTATCCACTGACCCAGAATTTTTACCTCTGGTTCGCCATCCAGAATTCTGCGCCCTGGTGTCCCGGCCGCCTGATAACCAACAAATACAACTGTTGCGCTCGGTTCTGGAACCATGCGCAACGCGTGATGCAGAACGCGTCCACCCGTCATCATTCCCGAAGCACTGATAATCACTCGCGCACCTTGCACATCGTTCAACCGTTTTGATTCGCTCCGGGAAGAGCAGGTCATCATTCTATTCGTCCGCAATGGATGCTTCTTCCGTGCCACCACACTGGCGTAATCCTCGTCCTGCTCTTCGGTTCGATTCGAGTAAGCAGTGGTTGCTGCCGCAGCCATGGGCGAGTCTATGCACACCGGTAATATTGGGATCTGTTTCTCGTCCTCGAGTTCACGAATCAGGTACAGAATCTCCTGCGTTCTGCCAACTGCAAACGCCGGTATCAGAATTGGCGCCTCGTCTCTTGCGGCACGATTGATTAGGCGTTTCAGCGCTTCTTTCGGATCTTCAGGGTCGTGCTGACGATCCCCGTAGGTCGATTCAACCACTAGGTAGTCGCAAGCGGGTGGCGGCAAAGGATCACGGATGATTGGTTGGTTGTAGTGGCCCAAGTCGCCGGAGAACAGTACTCTTAGGCCACTGTCCTGCTGAGCTTCTCGATCCAACTCAACGAGTACCAGACTCGAACCCAGGATGTGGCCCGACGTCGTGAACCTGGCCTGGATCTTCTGGGCAACTTTTGTCGGTTCGCCGTTGTTCTTAATCGGCTTGACCAGCTTCAAAGCAGCAAAAGCATCTTTCTCCGTGTAAAGCGGCAATGCGGGGTGATGCTTCGTCAATTTGTGACGGTTGCGATAATCGGCTTCCTCCTCCTGCAGGCGCCCAGCATCTGGCAACATGATCTTCAATAGATCGGAGGTACCGCGTGAGCAGTAGATCGGACCAGTGAACCCCTGGCTCACAAGCCTGGGCAAGTATCCGGTGTGATCTATATGAGCATGAGTGATGAGAACAGCGTCTAGCGAACGGGGATCGAACGGAGGCGCCTGCCAGTTTCGCTCTCGCAGCTCTTTTATCCCCTGAAAGATCCCGCAATCGATTAATACCTTCGCACGATCGGTCTCAATCACGTATTTCGAGCCGGTAACAGTGCCAACACCGCCCCAGAATGAGAGTGTAGTCAAAGGATCTCCTACTAAGAAGCAATAGAGTGTGTTTGCTGTGCCGAGCGACGTCGCGGTCGATAGCCGAAGATTACTATAAACACGGGAATCAAAAGTGCGAGGTTTCTGAGCGCGGTTTTTACGCCCAACTGACTGCCTATGATTCCTCCAAAGCAGCCACACTCCAGTGGTTCGCCGTTTAGTACATAGACGTAGTAGAGCGCATAAGCGGCAAAACCCAATAACATCAGTCCAACCATCAGCGCTCCAAGCCTAATGGTCCAAGGCAAGAGCAAAAGAGCTGCGGCGAAGACCTCAGCCACTATCACGGCAATCGTGACGGGCCACATCCAGCGCGCGTAATCGAATCCCGACGCGCTAAGTAACTCGGCAACGTTAGCGGCGAAACCCTTCACAATCGCGAGTTTGGCGCCGGCCGTAAATAAAAAAAGTGCCGCAAGCCCATATCGACTTAGCCGCTTGAGCCAGAGGAAAATCAATGAGGGTTGCGAGATTGAACCAGGTAGTGCAGCCGCAGCCCGATTCTGGAAATCCGCATCTAAAGTTTCGCGCAGCTCTTCAGCCATAGTTTTGGATCAAGCAGCCAGGGAGACAACTTTCTCGGCAGCATCCTGCATTCCATTAGCAACGGTGAAGTTCAATCCTGATTCGCGAATCACTCGTTGGCCCTCTTCAACATTCGTGCCCTCGAGACGCACCACAACGGGGACCTTAATGCCGAGGTTTCTTGCCGCCTGGACTACGCCCCGTGCGACCATATCGCAACGCACGATGCCGCCAAAGATGTTAATGAGCACTGCGTTGACGTGATGGTCTGCGAGAAGAATGCGGAACGCTGCTTCGACGCGCTCCTGCGACGCGCCGCCACCTACATCAAGAAAGTTCGCTGGCTCACCACCTGCAAGTTTGATTATGTCCATCGTGGCCATAGCCAATCCCGCACCGTTCACCATACAGGCTATGTTGCCGTCCAGCTTGATGTAATTCAGATCGAACTTTGAGGCTTCGATCTCCAACGGTTCCTCCTCGTTCAGGTCACGAAGATCCAAAAACTCCTTGTGACGAAACAAGGCGTTGTCATCAAAGTTAACTTTCGCATCCAGAGCAATCAAACGATTGTCCTTAGTTAATAGGAAGGGGTTGATCTCCAATAACGAGGCGTCCATCTGCTCGTAGGCTGTAAACAGCGCTTGCATAAATTTTACTGCCTGAGCTACCAGAACATTTGGAATGCCTAAACCGAAGGCGAGCTTACGGGCCTGAAATGGCCGGAACCCAACTGCTGGGTCCACAGTTTCTTTCAGAATCTTCTCCGGCGTTTTCGCTGCAACCTCTTCGATGTCCATCCCACCCGCCGCCGAAGCCATGAATACAGGCCGTCCCAAAGCGCGGTCCAGGACGACTCCCAGGTAAAACTCTCGATCAATAGGTAAACCTTCCTCAATCAAGAGGACACGCACCTGCCGCCCTTCCGGTCCGGTCTGGTGTGTCACCAGCTTCATCCCAAGCATCTGACGAGAAACCTCACGAGCTTCATCAGCACTCTTTGCCAATTTTACGCCGCCACCTTTGCCGCGACCGCCCGCATGAATCTGGGCCTTAACCACCACAACCTCAGAACCAAGTTCCTTTGCCGCATGGTAGGCCTCTTCCGGAGATCGAGCGACGAGCCCTCGTGGGACTGTCACGCCAAACTTCTTGAGTAACTCTTTTGCCTGATACTCGTGGATCTTCATCTGTAATTAATCACTCTCGTGAGTCGACTCTTTTTAAGAACGCGAGGGAGTTTAATCGGGCGTTGAAGTTGTCTGCAAGTTACGAGGTGGATTAGCCTAGCAAGAGACACGGTTTCTCGGAGGAGGAAACATGAGTGAAGTCACTGTGCACTCTATTAGAAATTTGCAGAACGAAGTTAGTTATGGCGATGGCCAGACGCTGATTACTGATGAACCAACTGCAGCGGGAGGTGACAATGCTGGTCCGGATCCCTACAACCTGCTGTTAGGAGCACTTGGAAGTTGTATATCGATGACGGTAATGCTTTATGCGCGACGGAAGGGGTGGAATATTGAGCGCGTTTCCGTACGACTAAGACAAGCAAGAATTCACGCAAAAGACTGTGAAGAGTGCACTGAAGCAACTGAAGGTTACATTCATCGAATAGAGCGCTCCGTCACGTTTGAGGGGAATCTCAGTGACGAGCAACGGGCGCGACTTCAGGAGATTGCACACAAGTGTCCCGTCCACAAGACTCTTACAAACCCGATCGTTATAACCGAACTGAAAGACAGGGGAGAATCAGATAGCCTGCCGGAGGAGACTTTCGGATAGAACTGTTCGGGGCCTCCAACATTGTAAGTTGAAGACCCCTGATCTGGTCGGGACGACTGGATTCGAACCAGCGACCTCACGCACCCCAAGCGTGCGCGCTACCAGGCTGCGCCACGTCCCGTTCTTTGAGCTTAGTATCGCTGCAAAAGTTGAATTGTCAATCGACCACGCGCACCCCACTATCTAACACTCACAGGGGGTAATTGGACGGCGTTTACCGCGAGCTTGCGTTATTAGTTTCTTTCTCCAGCAAAGAGAGAAGCTCGCGAAGTTCGCCGGCCAACTGCCTGAGGGCCTTGCGATCTTCGATGCTCTTGGGGAGGGTGGATGAGACTGAGTCGAGAACTGAAGTACGAGCCGAGTCGACCGAGGTTGCGCCGTGATTAACATCACGAACGCCATTTCCCTCGGTTGCCAGCACCTTTAGTTTTCCGCCACCGCGCAAGTCTGACGTCAGCCGCTTCTTGGCACCGGCAATAGTGTACTGGTCATCGTACAGCAATTCCTTTATGCGAAGCGCAATCTCTACATCGCGCTTACGATACACGCGCTGACCCGCACGGTTCTTTTGCGGCGCCAACATCGGAAATTCTGATTCCCAATACCGCAGCACGTGAGCTTGCACACCAACTAGCTCACACACTTCGCCGATCTTGAAAAACAACTTTTCGGGGATGGCGACTGCGGAGCGACTCATATCAATCGGGTTTTGCTGAAGCTGTGCTTTAGACGTCGGAAAAGTACGGCGGAATTACTTATGCCGGAAGTCGCGCACATGTTACTCGTGCCCCATTTCACCTGTCAATACATATATTTAGCACTGGAGACTTAAAACTTTTTCTTAAAAGTGATTCATTAACGTTTTGGTGAACCTCTTTGCTCAGCTATAATCAGCCCGACCCTATCCCAACCCAAAAATAAAGGACCGATCAAACAGTGACTGCCTACCCAACCGTTTCTCGTCTGGCTGCAAGGCTTGATGAAATAGGTTTCTCAGACATCGTCAGTGTGCGCAATCGAATTATGGAACTGCTGGCCCAAGGTCAGACTGTTTTTCAATTCGAGGGCGGCGAGCCTTTTATGAACACTCCCGAAGTCATCAAGGAGGCAATGATTCAAGCGGTTAGAGAAAACAAATCTCGTTACGCGCCCTCTTCAGGGATACCTGAACTGAGAGTTGCAATCGCGCAAAAACTTCAGGAGAAGAATTCAATAAAGGCTACAGAGAATGATGTCATTGTCTTAAACGGTGGGATGCAAGGACTGTTTGGAGCGTTTCAGTCAGTCGTAGATCCTGGTGACGAGGTTCTCGTCTTTTCACCATTTTGGACACCTATTAAAGATCTGATCGCACACTGCCAGGGCAAAACGGTGCTGGTGCCCACGAAAGAGGCACGTGCCTCCGGCTTTGAAGAAACTCTCGCCCGCTACTCAACTTCTAGCACTAGAGCGATCTACTACAACACACCGCAGAACCCAACCGGTGTTGTTTTCACTCAGGCAGAAGCGCAGGCGGTTGCTCGCTATGCTCAGTCGCGCGATCTGGTAGTCATATCAGACGAGGCTTACGAGGATCTCGTTTACGAAGGTCAGCACTTTTCCATCGGCTCAATCGACGGAATGTTTGACCGCACAATTAGCTGCTTCACGCTTTCAAAGTCCTTCGCAATGACCGGGTGGCGACTCGGCTATACGGTCGCGAGCGAACCCTGGATGACCGGCCTGCGTAAGACAACTCTGTACTCATCGAATGGAGTGTCAACGCCGACCCAGTGGGCGGGCTTGGCGGCGTTTAAGGTACCAGGACACATTCTCGAGAACAATCGCGTCGCCTATCGTGAGCGGCGCGATTTACTTTTGAACGGTTTGAATGAACTTGGATTCAAGTGTGATCGCCCGGCCGGAGCATTCTATGCTTTCCCTGATGTTTCGCACGTGAACACCGACAGCAGAAAGGCAGCCGAGATCCTGTTGGACCGTGCTCAAGTAGCTACGGTTCCCGGAGTTGTTTTTGGTGAACACGGCGAGCGACATCTGCGCTTCTCTTTCTCAACATCAATCGAGACGATTCGAGCCGGAATAGATTCTCTGCGCCGCAACCTCTGAGCGCCGTTGGTAAGGAGCTTCGATTGCGGCATGGGCATGCGCGCTGGTGCCTTCCCACACAAACGCACTCATGAACGAGTTTGAATTCATCGCCCAAATTCGCGAACAGGTCAGCCTTCGTGAATGCGGAACCGGGCTCGTGCGCGGCATCGGAGATGATGCGGCAGTTATAAAACAGTTTGCCGGCCTCGATTCTATTGTCACGGCGGACTTATTAATTGAGGACATAGACTTTCGCCGCGATTGTACGAAGCCCGCATTGCTGGGCCAAAAAGCACTCGCGGTATCTCTCTCAGACGTGGCAGCGATGGGTGGACGTCCGCGTTGGGCAGTCTGCTCGATTGGTGTTCCTGAAGCGGTTTGGGAAACGGATTTTGCAAAGGAGTTTTATTACGGTCTCCTGACGCTGGCGGACCGATACCGCGTCTCATTAGTTGGCGGAGACACCTCTCGCACACCGGACAAGATTGTGATCGACTCCGTGGTACTGGGAGAGTGTGAAAGCAATTACGCGGTGCTTCGGGGTGGCGCCAAGCCGGGCGACAAGATTTTTGTTACGGGAACACTCGGAGCTGCTGCGGCAGGACTGCGTTTGTTGGAGCGCGGCGCCCGGGTGGATGGAGAGGCTGACGACGAGTGGCAGTCGATTACTGAACTTCTCATGTCCCAACTTTGTCCCGAGCCGCGTGTAGGCTGGGGAATGGTGCTAGGACAGGAGCACCTCGCAACAGCCATGATTGATATTAGCGATGGATTGTCTTCCGATATCGAACACTTGTGCCGGGAAAGCAATGTCGGGGCGAAAATCGAGAGCGCTGACGTTCCTATCGATCAGAATGTGGCGCGGTTGTGTGGCCGCCGCGCCCTGGATCCGCTCATGTTGGCCTTGCACGGCGGCGAGGACTTCGAGTTGCTCTTCACAGTCTCGCCACTACACGTACCCAAACTACCGAAGCGAGTGGATGGAATAGCGGTCACTTGTATCGGTGAAGTTACGGAAGCCTCAGATGGAATTCGAGTGCTAGAGGGATCTCGAAGCTGGGAACTGAAGCCCCAGGGTTGGAGACACTTTTAGGAATTGCCAATTGCCGATTGCGATTGTTCCCCACTTCAGAAAGAGCAACCTCGTTTGACTGAACCACTAGTCCTTACCTAGACTCCAAAGCCGGAACATCTAACCATCATGCTCAGAATCCGAAATACACTTTCGGGGAAACTGGAAGAATTTCACCCGCTCCGCGAAGGCGAGGTTCGTTTCTACTACTGTGGACCAACGGTCTGGGACTACGGACACATTGGTAACTTCCGCTCTGCAGTCGCCGCCGACATTCTTCGCCGTTACCTGAAGTTCAAGGGTTACCGCGTGGTTCACGTAATGAACATCACCGACGTAGAAGATAGGATCATCGCCAAGTCTCTGGAAGCCGGCGTCAACATTGACGAATATACGGCCAAGTACATCGAAGCCTTCTGGGAGGACTTTGATGCGCTCGGCTGTGAGCGTCCAGAGATTGTGCCGCGAGCAACCAGACATATCCCTGAGATGGTTGAGTTGATCGAGCGCTTGCTGGCTACAGACCATGCCTATCGCTCAGATGGCTCGATTTACTACCGCATCAGCTCGTTTCCAGAATACGGAAAGCTCTCTAAGATCAACTTGTCAGGGAACATCGCCGGAGCGAGCGAGCGTGTAAACACTGACAAGTACGAGAAGGAAGACGCCCGAGACTTTGCCTTGTGGAAAGCCCCTGAGTCCGAAAATGAACCTGCCTGGGAGGCTTCCATCGGAAGAGGTCGACCTGGTTGGCACATCGAGTGCTCCGCGATGTCCATGAAGTACCTTGGGGAAACATTCGATCTACACGCTGGTGGCGTGGACCTGATTTTTCCGCATCATGAGAACGAGATTGCGCAGAGCGAGGGCGCTACGGGCAAGGAGTTTGTTCGATACTGGCTCCACTTCGAACATCTAAAAGTTGAAGGCGAGACGATGTCGAAGTCAAAGGGTAACTACTACACCTTTCGAGATATCGCCGCAAAGGGTTATTCGCCTGCGGCTGTGCGTTACTTTCTGCTAAGTGTTCCCTACAATAAGCAACTCAACTTCACATTCGACGCACTGAGTGGCGCAGAAAAAACCGTCGCCAGCCTTCGCGACTTTCGCGCCAGAGTGACCGAGGCGAAGGTAGAGCCCGGCAGAAACGAAGCCCTGAGCCAAAGAATCCTCCAGGCGCTGCAGGACTTCGAAGCAGGCATGGATGATGACCTTAATACTTCTGTCGCGCTCGCCTCAATCCATAATCTCACTCGTGAAGTGAACACTGCACTTTCAGGCAAACAGGTGCGTGAAGAGAACAGGCAGGAGTTGTTCAGCGCCATCTCACGCATCGATTCTGTCCTGAACATTTTCGGCAATGAAGAACGCGAAATGCTAGACATAGAGATTCAATCTCTCATTGACGAGCGGCAGGAAGCTCGCCGGCGACGAGATTTTTCCCGCGCCGACGAAATTCGCGACGATCTTGCACAACGAGGAATAACCCTGGAAGACACTAAAGATGGTGTGCGTTGGAAGCGCAGGTGATGTTGGACAAACTTCCATTTTGTCGTGCTGTGTTACTCGTAGGCGGTAGTCAATCTACCTTCATAAATTTACAAGTTAGGAAGGGGGCAAGCGGATAGTCAGTCTAACCTTCACGTCTTCAATCTAATCTCCGCGCGCCCCCGCTCGATGTCCATCAGCTTTCAACCCGAAGAGCTAAATTTCAGGTTAGGAAGGGGGCAAGCGGATACTCATCCTTAACTTTAGTATCCAAGCTGATTCCGCGCGCCCCCGCTCAATGTTCAGTAGCATTCACTTAAGAGAAACTATCCAACCAAATTCCAATGGTTGAATGCTGTTTCTTCCAGTCCTGAGTAATTGATCTTGAGCGGGGGCGCGCGGAAATCAGCTTGAGTACTGAAGACTAGATTGACTATCCGCTTGCCCCCTTCCGGACCTGTAAATTAATGAAAACTGGATTGACTATCCGCTTGCCCCCTTCTTCCGGACCTGTAAATTAATGAAACTAGATTGACTATCCGCTTAACCCCTTCTTCGGACAACTCCACTAGCACGCGATGATATATTCGTCGCGCCGTGTGTCGTTGCTTGCGTGGTCTCTTCGAGAATCCGGTTGATGAAATCGATTGCCGGTTCTAACGTCGGTCGTGGGTACTTCCGCTTCTTCCGCTCCGGGGGCAGTGCATGCCTGCCGTACCATCCGGTGGTGCACTACAAATTTACTCGCCAGGCTTCTCACGGAAACGCCGCCCAGCTTGTGTTCCCTTCTGATTTGTTCGAATAGTTCCACTTTGGCTCTCCTTTGCATCCATTAAACGTCTCCCGGCAGTTCGATTCACGACCCCGGCAAGCTACATTAATGTCGTAAAGTGTGGCCAATTTACTCCGCCACTCGTGGCCATTTAAGTCCGCCATTCCCATTCGCTCCGACGCTACTGCAGAGTAGCTTCGGACTTTTCCAAGTTGACTAGTGCGGGAGATTTGAGGTTGCGAGCTACCCTTTCGCCCTTCTCTCGGAACCCAGCTGATTGCCAAAATATGTGACGGGAAGAATAATTAACGCCGGTCAGACGGGGTGCACTTGTTGAAGGATGGTTCACGGATACCCTTCCAGAATTTACTATAGAGCACCAGACAATGTGGCCTTTATTAACATTGACTCAGATATTTAGTGCTGCGAACACCGTTCTAACTACTCTTAACAAGCTAATTGTGGCGGGCACGGTCGTTTATTTTGATGAGATTACAGGTTGGAAAAGCTTATCGAACAATATGAGCAGAACCATTGAAACCAAATTCTAGAAATGATTGATATGACCAGCCATTCGCGTTGGGGCCCAAGTAAAAACAAACTCTTTATGTCGCCAGATAAGGACAGAATCGAGCATTCACGGTTTATGTTCACTATCTACTTCTTTTTAAGAACCAATTCATCGAAGCGAGCAAAGTCTTCAGGCTTGAGTGGCAGCGCGCCGTTACGTGATCTTCCCTTATCTCTATCCCACAGTAGATTCCCCTGCTGATCACGTAAGACGTCAAGGAACTCATCGAACCACGCGAACGTGCGATACCACATGTCACGAATGTTAGCAGGACTATTCAACACGTGCCCTTCGCCCCAATACCGCACAAACTGGGCTCGCTTGGCCTGCCGATACAGAGCGGCAAAGAACTCCTCGCCTTGCTGCATCGCGACATAATCCATATCGCCTTGGACGATCATCAGTGGGGTCTCCACCCGGTCTACATAGAATATTGGACTGTTCCGTAAGTATCTTCCCGCGTCCTTCCACGGCGGACTACCCATCCGAATCGGCCCAGCTTCTGCGAGCCACATTTGAGCTGACTGCTCGTGTGGAAACTCATCGTAACGAAATCTTGCATCGAAAATCCCGTACAAACTGATCAGGTCTGACAGCCCTGCCATAGCCACTGCAGCTTGGAATCGATTGGTTTGCGTAACAAGGCCATACGTGCCATAGCCCCCAAAGCTCTGACCCATTAGTCCTACGCGCTTCGGATCTGCGTATCCAAGCTCTATGGTCCTGTCCACCGCTGGCAATACGCCTTTGGTCAACTCCATGTAGGGGTCGCTCGGCTCGCCCTGAGCTTTGAGTGGCATCGACGGAAGCAGCACCGCATAACCGCGCGCGGCGAGCAGTTGCAAATTGAGCGAATTGGCTGAGTTAAGGCGAGTCTTCAAGTATTCGTAACTCGTCCGTGACAGGACGTCTCCGGCCACAATGCCAGGATAAACCCAGACGACTATTGGATAGCGTTTACCCTTACGGTAACTGATCGGCAGAATCATCCAAGCATTGAGCTCCTGGCCATCCAAACTGCGATATTGGATCCTTTTGATCTGCCCCTCGGCTACATCACGTAAGAAGGTATTCGTTTCGAGAATCGGATGGGCTTTCTGCGCGTCGACCGTGGATATCCAGAGATTCGTTCCGTTACGAGTGTCGGCGGTGTAGATCACCATGCGGGCTGCCGGCGTGAAGGTGGCGAACTCGGCTTCTGGCGCTGGCTTAGCCATTGGCGTTACTTGGCCTGAGCGAAGATCAACCCAATAGAGATCAATGGTTGTCCCCTGCGATGAGCTAATGATGACTTCCCCGAATTGTTCGACTTCTGCCGTCCGGGGTGTAGGCCAAATCAGTGAGGTGATCTTTGGCTCGAAACTCTCTGTGACGTTTTCAGCTGATCCGTTAGCCCCCACACGCCACAGGTCGCCGTCCACGACCCCTACAAACGAGTCGCTGTTACTTTCCGGCACAAGCTGTGTTGGTGCGAATCGCATCTGGCGTGTGAGATTTCTGGAGTTCCCGGATTCTTCGATCAACCACCAGTCTAAGCGCCTCTTCAGTCCTTCGCTCGCGGGTGATTCACTCTGATCGCGAAGTACGACCAAATTCCGCTTTGGAGACCACACCACTCCAGTCCCGCTGGAAAAGGTCCAAGCGGTGTCAGAACTGTGTAAATCACCGCCTGTGACCTCACCTTCCGATTGGCTCGGGAGTTTGTAGCGATAAACGTGTGTTGATTCGTTCTCACGTCTGATAACGGCCAACTCCGAACCATCCGGCGACCATCGGATCGACCCGTAAATACAGCTCGACCTTACGTTAATTGGTCGCACGGGTCGCTCTTTTCCTTGGGCCGACATGATCGTCAGTTGACACCTCGAATCCTGAACATCCTGAATCAGCCGTTTAGGGTCAGGTCTGACAATATCAACCTGTTTGATAAGCGCGAGATGTCTTCCGTCGGGTGAGACGCGGAGATCCACAATGTTCCCATCCGTGACCACTTGCACCTTCCCCTCTCGGGCATCAAACAACAGGAGCTGGCCCTGTGGCCGCTTGTCGTAGGTTACTGGGACACCGCTCTCTAGAACGTTTGAGGTGACTTCTTTTCCCTTCCGGGCTTTCGGCCACTCGCGTATGGCGACCTCTGCGGCTTGCCTCTCGATCGTCATCGAAAGCGGTTTCTTGCCTTCGGGCAAGACAACTAAAGCGAGTTGGCTGGCAGTTAGCCACACTGGCCTTGGCCAGCGCTCGACTCCTCGGTCGGAGGCCCGTCTTAGTTGCCTCGCCGCCATCTCCCAGACCCACACCCGCACGTTGCCACCCTTGGTTGATAACATCGCCAAGCGCTGACTGTCAGGCGACCAGACCGGACTCCAGTAGCCCGAGCCGTCAGCCGCCCCGAGCGTCAGGTTCCGAGGTTTGCCGCCCTTGGTTGGCACTAACCAAATGTCGCCGCGATCATTACCGTCGAGGAATTCCATCTTGTGATCAGCGGAAGTCGACTTGGGTCGCTTAATCACGTAAGTGAGCCATTTTCCATCTGGGGAGAACGAAAGGTCGGCAAGGTGTTCCAACCGAAACAGGTCGTCCGTGCTGAACGGTCTTGGGCCTCCTACAGCTAAAGCATCGGCATGACAAAGTATTAGCCAAAGAAGAACGACTATATATCTCCCGTGGTGGACCGTAACGAGCATGAAGGCTCCTGACGCCTGCTTTAGATTGAACCGGCCTCAAACATTAAGGGCCCGGGTAGAGGTTAACCACGAAACTCGCACACCTCAGGCACAGATTCCTGCCAATCAAACCGGACCCTCCGAGGGACCGGCCCTTATCACTTCGTCCAGAGTCCTCTAGAGAGGACTTTTTTCTCAGGCCAGAGACTAAAATGATAGCTTTAAGGCGAACTGCATCGAACGCGGACCGCCGATTTGATAAAGTTCGCTCAAGCCTCCGAGTTGGCGGTTTAGCATACTAGTCGCCTGTCCAAAATTTGGCGCTGTAAGAGTTTGCTGGATGCCACCAAAGTTTGGATGGTTGAAGATGTTGAACGCTTCAGCTCGGATCTGGAGCTTTACTTTCTCCGTCAGCACCAACTCACGTCGAACCCCCAGATCAACCTGCCAGCTATTAAGGCCTCGCACTTGATTGCGTCCAAGATTCCCAGATTGCCCTGTTGGGGGCAGGGAGAAAGCCGCTTGATTAATCCTCCGACCTCCAGGCACACTTGGATCATCTAGATAAAGGGGCACTCCAGGTAATACGTTTGGCCGGACGTCAATAAACGACCCGTCAACTGGATTAATCAGTGCACCTGCTTTCAGATCAACTGGCAACGCCGACCTAACATTAATGACGGTATCGACCGACCAGCCACCGAAAAGAGCATCAACGACTTGTGTGATAGACGCATCCGGGATGTCGTAGGTTATTCCAGCAGCGAAGACATGACGGACGTCAAAATCTGCATTACCACGCCGAGGAACGCTGAAAGTGAAGCCCGTCGAGTCGTCATCAAGGGCGTGGGACCAGGAATATGACGCTAATGCCTGTAAACGTTTCGAGAGCCTCCGTTGGAGTTTTGTTTGCAAAGCGTGGTAGTCCGACGTAGCTTTGTTTCGTACCAACATAGGAAAGGAAAATTTAGGATTAATCTGGCTCAAATCGACTTGAGTACCCTGCAGGAGCCTCCTACCAGCAGCGCCGACGTAAGAAACACTGAGTACCTGATTGGAACCAAGAGAACGTTCCACCGCGAGATTCCATTGCAATGTGTATGGCAGTTTCAGCTCAGGATCAAAGACAAAAAAGAAACCGTAGGGTGGCGTTAGGCTCCCGTGGATAGGGATCGGCCCAGGCGCAAGCTGGGTTGCTGAGAGCGGGAAACTAACGTTGGACATCTGTCGGTTCGAAGTAAACGGAAACTGCCCGTTGAAGTTCAGCGTTCCGAAGTCGTTGCCGGTGTCATAGAAGACGCCAAAGCCTCCTCGCAACACAGTTTCACCCCCAGGCTTCTGCGACAACTGATATGCCACTCCCACGCGAGGCGCAAAATTAGTGTAGGTCGTTTTCCATGCTTTTGTTCCTAGCGGAGCCAAGTCCATCGTTCCCAGATCTCCCACCTGTGTGACCGCAAGCTGCTCAAGCCCATTCGCCTCGGAAGGGGCAGGGTTTACATCCCAGCGAAGCCCGAGATCAAGAGTGAGCCTTCGCGAGACCCGCCATGTATCTTGCGCGTAGGCGGACAGGTTGACGATAATAGGCTTTGGCTGGAGTTGGGCAAAAATTGAAATTCTGTTTGCAGTGGCTGCCAACACTCCCGCACTGGTCGTGAAGCGTACACCTAACAAGTATGGGTTTGCACTGAAGCTCGGCGTTAATCTTCTGTAATCAAAACCAAATTTGAGCTGATGTGAACCATGCGCGTAAGAAAAGTTGTCGATTATGTTTAGCTGGCGCTGGTCGGACCGTTGGTCAAAGATGTCGAGTTGAGGGAAGCCAACCGAAGTTGCCCCAACAAACCTAAGAAGGAATACTCCTTGAGCGCCACTCGAATCATGTTGGCTGGGTATCAGCATGTTGCGCGGAGGCGAGTTCGACCCGCCAAAGTTGTCTAAAGTCCCGACGGTTCTGCCGAGGTTGCTACTATAGTTGAACCTTAAGTCATTAATCGCCGCCGGCCGAATTAACGTCGTTATTCCGAACGTAACCGTCTGAAAGTTGAGTTTATCGAGCTTAACGTTGCTGAGAGCACTTTCAGCGATCCTGGTACTAGTTTCTGAAGTTGCCCTGTTATATCTTCCAAACAGAGTGTTCTTGCCGTTGATCGTGTGATCGAATCGAATGCTTGTCGCATTCAAACTTGATGGATCTGAATACGAGGAGCTGAACTCCGCCAGCCCGTTACCTAAGTCCTTCCCGTTCGGAATGGGAAATGCGTTTAAGATGGGCTGTAAACTAGTCGGAGCCTGTTGTCTCAGCGCCAGAGTCGGAACGTTAGAGAGACTGAATTTAGGCAGCCTGAGCCGCAAGCCCTCATAAGACAAGAAGAAGAAGGTACGATTTCTCCCGTTATATACTGGCAGCACCACCGGTCCGCTGAAGGTTCCGCCGAAATCGTTTTGCCTCATCGCTGGCTTCCGCTGCCGGTTGGCATTAGCGAACCAGTCATTAGCGTCGAAGATGTCATTTCTGATGTAATCAAACAAGGAACCGTGAAACTCGTTCGTTCCAGATCTTGTGACTATTGATATTTGTCCACCGGGCTGACGTCCGTACTCGGCAGCGTAACCGGAGGTCTGTACTTTGAACTCCTGCAGGGCATCTAGTGAGACCAAACTCTGAGTAGTGCCAAACGTGGTTAGGCTCGGCAAATTGCCTGTAGTGTTCTGCTGGCCAAAAACGCCGGGCACCGAACCGACGTTAGCGCTCACGCCATCAACCATAAACGCGTTGGAGCCGGTTCGCTGTCCGTTAACACTGAACTGGCCTCGGTTGGTCGGACTAACTGGCACGATCACAACTCCCGGGGTCAGAGTTACGAGCGACTGGAAGCTGCGGCCATTGAGCGGAATGTTCCCGACAAACTGACGGTCAACAACTGTCCCAACTGACGGTGATTCGTTGATCAGCGGCGCCTCACCAATCACCTGGACCATCTCGGTAATACTTCCCGCCTTCAACTGAATCTGCAGTGCTTTCTGATCGCCAACATTTAAGACTACTTTTCTTACCTCTACAGGAGTGAAGCCGTCACGTCGCGCCGTTACTGTGTAGCTCCCCGGAGGTAGAAGCGGAGCGGTAAAGTACCCTGAGTCATTCGTCGTCACCTCGCGTTCGAGAGATGTCCCGATGTTCTGGATTGTTATACCCACACTGGGGACCACCGCACCATTTTGATCTTCAACTGTTCCACTCAAGGTCGCGGTCGCCGTTTGGGCGTAGACGATGGCATTTGGACAATGGGCGACAAGCAATAGGACTATTGAGAATATGTAGTAAAGAATGGAGGGTCGGGAGTGACGACGAATCATGACGTAATTCCTCCTGTAATAGTCTAAGTTCTAACGACAGTGTCGTTTGGCGAAGGTTTGCGGGCGGGGGCGCCCGCGATCCTATCGCGCCGATTGGATTTGCGCGGCTAACAGTTCAGCGCTGCGCAATGACTGCCAAAATTGTTGAGTTGTTACCTGGGCCACTGCGGAACTCTCAGCAGACACCGAGAATGACTGCCGCACGTCCTGGTCAAACGCCACACTCAGCTCATAAAGGCGCCGGACAGCCGCTTGAATCTCTGCATCTGTCATTGACGCGGACGCTACCGCTCCCGGTACTGACTGCTCAGGAAAAACTTGCTGCAAGTCGCGGCGCAGGCCCTGACTTTCATTAAAAAAGGCCCGCGCATGTCCCTGAAGTAGACCTACCCAACGTGCACGATCCGCTTCCGGCAAGGTCTGCAAATCAGTAAGCGAAAATCTCTCGGCAAGTTGCTTCAACGCCAACGCGTGCCGGCGCGCTTGTCGCGATCGCACCATCACCCCGTCCGCAAACCTTCGTGCCTGATCCTCAGAAAATTTTCTTTTAAGTTCCTTGTAAGCCGGGCTGGTGCCTTCCGTCGCTTCCACACGCTCAATTGTGATATTGCCGGAGCTTTTGGGTCGCTCTCGCTGCGCCGCCTGGGCCACCGTTTCAACTTCAATGCGAACCGCCGGGTTATCACGCACCGTCGCTAATGCTCGCAGCAACTCTGACTGCCTCTCTTCACTATCGACCAATCCGCTGATTATTAGCCTGCCTTCCGCAGTGCGCTTCACGCTCAGGTGCTCTCCCATGAAAGCATTTGCCTGATTCAGCAATTGCAGTACTTCAACCTCAAGCGCGGCGGTTGCAACGACAGGAGGCGCAGTAACCGAAGAGCGCGCGTATGGGGAAAAACCTTCCGGGTCGGGCTTTTTGACCGTGTCAACTTCTCCCAGCAATTGCGGCTCGGGATCAAAAACCGCTGGCGCTACTGCATCATTCGGCCGGCGCTCAAACGATGTTTCGACTATGCGATAGAAACGGAAGCGTTCTTGCTGAGCAGACTGTTCCGGGTGGTCAATCAGAAGAGTCTGTTCTATCGCATGCAGATCGTCGCGACTGAGTGTCAGACTTGCCTTGACTACACTCGGACTCCCTATTTCCCCCTGCTTTTGGAACCTGAGCACATAGTAATTTGGCCCCACCTCTAGCGTGAGCTCCGACTGATGCCGCAAGCTGCCCTCGGGGCTACCACTCGAGTTCATGAGTGCGACGAAGTCCTTAGCTGATGGTGCGATTTGCCAAATCCGAGAACTTGTTATTGCCAACTGAGCATTACGGATCTGCAGCTGGGGCGATGATCCGTGGTGATAAAGGGTGCTCACATTGTCGGCCCTGGTCCATTCGCCCGCGAGTAATCGCCCACGATCGTCATAAAGCCGCCGGGCGGTTACGCCACGAGTGGCGCTATGCCAAACTTCCACGCTCCGGCGCGCAAGGAGCTCACCACTGAGCTCTCCACCATTCGACAAACTAGAAGTATGTCGGACCGCGCGCTCTTCAATTTGCAGCGTGCGATGAATGACTGTTTGAGTACTGACGGCGGCTGCCTGTTCTACCTGTGTGGCCCGTTGCAGAATATCCGCAGCCGCGAATGGCGCCGTTGGTCCATGTCGACGCGTGACAATCACCGCCGCGACTATCAATAAAGCTACAAGACCGGTCACGGTGGCAGGGCGCCAAAACAACGCCGGTCGAAGCCAACTAGGACGCTCAAGCCATGCACTGTAGGGGCGGCCCTCAGTGGCAGCCTCTCGTTGGGGATGCGATTCCGGTGGCATAGACGAGGGGCGGCCCTCAGTGGCCGCCTCTCGTTGGAGAAGCGATTCCGCTGGCATAGACGAGGGGCGGCCCTCAGTGGCCGCCTCTCGTTGGGGAAGCGATTCCGGTGGCATGGACGAGGGGCGGCCACCGAGGGCCGCCCCTACAGATGAATCCGACACCATCTCTAGCTGCGCGACGAGTGGGTCGCGATAGATCACATGAAGGGTGGGCCATTGCGTCTCAAAGTTCACACCCAGCTCCAGCGCGCGTCCTTCGCCGAATTCAATCTCTTCGCGCTGCTCGATCTCGCCGTCCGTAGGGGGAGTCACGGAGAAATGGGAAAGGAGCAACCCCTGCTCGCTAAAAATTTCGACAAAGCTGATCTTCTCTTCCAGATTGAGCTTCAAGGCCAACTCGTTAACAGGCAGACCGACTTTCTGCCGGCTCACGAAGAAGCCGTTCACCGCAATACGCAACTCCTGCGGCCGGTGCTCAATCGTTTCACGCCGCCGGCGTCGGAGGCGTTTCCCCGCTTCGCCTGTGCCACCATTCCCGCTTGCGCTGGCCGGAGGACCGCCGCTGTCAGTTGGAGGCACATCAGAGTCCGTTGAATCCGTCTGGTATCGCTGGCCCAGGGATGAGAGATTCAATAAGTCGTTGACGATCTCGAGACAGACTGGACAGCTAACAATGTGCGCCAGGCGACTGCACTCGATCGTCTCATCACCGGTGTATAGCTGCTCGAGTTGCTCTCTGGTCAGGCAGCGTCCGTGGCGGGAAGCAAAGATGCTTTCGCATAATTCGCGCGAGATATCTCCGGAACGCGTGACGCCAGCCCGCTCTGAAAGCTGCGCTACTTTCCTGGCAACGGCTTTCCGGCTGATCACTTTCAGAGCCGCAGGGTTCTCGAGGTAAACACGAGATTCGCGGCGAGCATTCAATAACCAGATCTCGACCGCCTGGCGCGTCGTGCGCAGAATTCTGGCAATTTCCACCGGGAAATAACTGTGAAAGAAACGAAGGATCAGAACGCTGGCCGCTTTGGAGGTCTCTTTGCGCTCGGCCACGTACTCGCAAACCCGTCTCAGGTCGTCGCGCGCTTGCAGTCGCCTCTGCGGATCTACCAACCGCAGTCCCATCCGCACAGTATCGTAATCAGATATGGCGAGATGGATTGTCGGAGATTGTGCCGCTCGCCGCGCCTGAGAGATGTGCAAGTTGCGCAACATGACGAAGAGATAATCGTCGAGGCTCTCAATAGTTGCGAGATTCGGTTGTTTTAGCGTGAATTGGATGAAGACATCGTGAACTAGGTCTTCGGCCGAGGCGCGCTTCCCTTCAGTGAGCCGCAGCGCCCAGCCAAGCAGCCTTTGGTAACGAACGATGAACAGGTCTTCGTGAGTGGCGGGAGATTCGCCAGGCTGGGGCACCGGAGTAAGCATTTGTGGTCTCAACAGTAAAGACGCTTTGCGACAACTAAAACCTAAAAGGATTTCAGATTGGAAATTGAAGATTAGAGATTGAGCCGGTCAAATTTTTACAGAACTATTACATATGCCGGTACCCAGTGAGAATAGGATGTAGTGGTCACTTTTTCTTATCAACAATCTTTGGGCTCACGGAAGGAAGCCGTTTTAAACCAACGGCTTAAGGAGGGACCGTGAAAGTTCTGCTTATCAATCCGGAGTTTCCCGACACTTACTGGAGTTTTCGACACGCGCTCTCGTTTGACGGCAAGCGTTCGGCTTATCCACCATTGGGACTACTCACCGTGGCTGCGATGCTGCCGAGCGACTGGGAACGCCGTCTAGTCGATCTGGAGGTGCGAAGGCTCAAGCGCTCAGATATCGAATGGGCCGACATGGTTTTCGTCACGGCCATGCTCGTACAGAAAGAGGCGCTGCGACGGATCGTCAAGCAATGTAAGGCTCTCGGGAAACGGGTCGTTATTGGTGGTCCCTACGTCTCTACAAGTACAGAGAATCTTCCGGAAGCAGACCATGTTTTCTTGGGTGAAGCCGAAACTACTCTGCCACAGTTCTTCAAAGATCTCGAACGGGGTAAACCAGAGAGAATTTATCAGGCTGCTGAAAAGCCGCCGCTGGCTCTTACACCCAGTCCGCAATTCGAACTCGCCGATCTCAAGCGGTACGCAGCAATGTCTATTCAGTATTCCCGTGGTTGCCCATTTCAATGTGAATTTTGCGACATCATTGAAATCTACGGCCGGGTGCCACGGACAAAAAGCAACCAGCAGATTCTCGCTGAGCTCGATGCGTTAAAGAATACTGGCTGGCGTGGAACCGTATTCATAGTCGACGACAACTTCATCGGCAATAAACGAAACGTAAAAAAGCTGTTGCCAGAGTTGATCGAGTGGCAGCGTCAAAATGGGCGTCCTTTTTCACTTTTGACGGAAGCCAGTGTAAACCTGGCGGATGACCCGGATTTGTTGAACCAGATGCGCCAGGCAGGCTTCTACAGAGTATTTCTCGGAATTGAGACCCCGGTAGAGGAGAGCCTAAAGGAAGCACAAAAATCACAAAACCGCGGTAATCTGCTGAACGCAGTAAAGAGAATTCAAAGCTATGGTATGGAAGTGATGGGTGGCTTTATTGTGGGATTTGATAACGATCCCGACGATATATTTCAACGCCAGATCAATTTCATTCGGGATAGCGCCATCCCGCTCGCTATGGTGGGATTGTTGACGGCGCTTCCCGATACGCAACTTTGGCGACGCCTGAAAAAGGAAGGTCGGCTCATCGCAGAAAGCTGTGGTAATAACACGAGCGATTCCCTTAACTTTGTTCCGCGAATGGATCCCACCCTACTTGTAGCCGGATACCGATCTGTTTTACAGACCATCTATGGTTCTGGCGAATACTATCAACGAGCGTTGGAGTGTTTACGCCGAGTTTCAGGGATGCCACCTGAGCCTGTTCGCTACAGCATGCTCGGGGGTGTACTGGCTCTCTCGAGAATTGTGTTGAAGTTAGGCATTCTCGACAGCGAGCGAAGTCAATTCTGGAAGTATTTTCGCCGTTCCCTGACGGACCACCGGGAGAATTTCGCCCACTCAATGCGATTGGCAGCCATGGGCTATCATTTTCGTAAGCTTAATGAAAGCCTCTGAGAGTCTGCTAAGGTGATTGCCGATTGCGGGCCGGAATGGCAGCGGCCAAAAGCGGCTTTTTTCAAAACCGGTTTCACGATCTCACTTGAATCGCAAAAGACTCACGACAACTCTCCTTATTGTTCTCTTCTCTGCCATACACGGGAGATCGGCGGTACTTACGGATGGGTGAACGGCTATTCAAGGACTTTGTCAAACACTGTCGCACGGATGCGGGTTACGCGGCTCTTAAAAGTGTCATCACAAAAGAGAAGTCCGACTCAATGCAGAGCTTCTTGTTTGCAGAAACCTTCAAATACTTCTATCTGATTTTTGCCTCAAACAAGACACTTGATTTCAACCGCGTTGTGTTCAATACCGAAGCGCACCCACTGCTGAAGTCTGCTAAGAAAAAGCCTTCGGACTAAAATAAAAACGGATTAACGGATCTGAAAAGCAATTCTTCTCGATCTTTTCAGATCCGTTAACTTTTGCAATGACCATTGAATCAGTAAACAATGGCCCAGTCATTTACCAGTCCAATAGAGCGGTTTTGCCGCGTTCGTTCAAGATCCTCAGTTAACCTGCACGTTCAGGTTGTGCAAAATGAACGCGTAAATATCCGCAGTGGTTTCGATCTGTTTCTTGGTGTTGCTTGAGCCATGCCCCGATTTGGTGTCGATGCGAATCAACACCGGAGCATCTCCAGCTTGCATAGTCTGCAACGTCGCAGCGTACTTGAATGAATGGGCCGGTACAACCCTATCATCATGATCGGCTGTCGTAATCAGTGTGGCCGGATACTTTACCCCTGCCCTGATATTGTGAAGCGGTGAGTACGCGCGAAGTGCCTTGTACTCATCTGGGTTGTCACTTGAACCGTAGTCGGCAATCCAGTTCCAGCCAATGGTGAATTTGTGGAACCGTAACATGTCCATTACTCCCACCTGGGGAATGGCAACTTTGAACAACTCGTGTCGTTGATTCATCACAGCGCCCACAAGCAATCCACCGTTTGAACCTCCCTGAATTGCGAGCTTTTGGTTTGATGTGTACTTGTTTGCTATCAAATATTCGGCAGCAGCGATGAAGTCATCGAACACATTCTGCTTCTTAATCTTTGTGCCCGCCTCATGCCACTTTTCACCATATTCACCACCACCCCGAATGTTCGCCGACGCATAAACAACTCCTTGCTCAAGCAATGCAAGGCGCAACGAATTGAACCCAGGAGAGGTCGTAACATTAAAGCCGCCATATCCATAGAGCAGCGTCGGGTTGTTACCGTCGAGTTTTAGGCCTTTCTTGTGGACAATGTACATCGGCACACGTGTACCGTCCTTGGTGGTGTAAAAGACCTGCTTGGTTTCGTAATCGGTGGCTTTGAAATCAGGAATTTCCGGGGCACGAAACAGTGTCGATTTTCGTGAGCCAATGTCGTACTGATAGATCGTTGGCGGAAAATTAAATGAAGTGAACGTGTAGAAGACAAATTTGCTGTCCGGGCGACCGCCAAAGCCACCGGCGGATCCCAAACCAGGTAGTTGAATCTCGTTCTCGAGTTTCCCGTTTACACTGTACACGTACGCTCTTGTGGAGACGTCTTTTAAATAAGTCACAAAGAGTTTCCCACCCGCGCTACTCACCTGCTGCAGTGGTTCTGACTTTTCTGGGATTACATCTTTCCAGTTCTGCTCGTCTGGAGTTGATGGGTTGAAAAGAATCACTCTCCCGTTTGGTGCTTTGCGATCAGTTTCGATCAAGAAACTCTCCCCAACGTTATCGACAACACCGTAGCTGTCGTCACCAATCTCCGGAATGATTGGCTTCCAGGTTTTGTCGTTGCTCTTTAACGCTCGGTAGAAGAGCGCGTTACCTTTTTTGCCCTTGCCGCGTTCGGAGATACTAAGAATCGCAAAGCGTTCGTCATTCGTTGTGCCCACCGTATGAAACCGCTGTGGATTCGCTTTGTCCTCATAGACCAACTCATCCGCCGATTGCGGTGTTCCCAACTTGTGAAAGTAGACTCGATGGTTTTCGTTTCTAGAGGTTAGTTCCTTTCCCTTCTCCGGCGCTGGATAACGGCTATAGAAGAACCCATCTCCAGCCCATGCCGCTCCCGAGACCTTCACCCACTCTAACCGATCCGATTGCGTCGTCTTCGTGGCAATGTCGAGCACGTGATACTCCTGCCAGTCAGAACCTCCCTTCGATATTCCATACACCGCCCGTTTGCCGTCTTCAGACAGAGAGAACGTACCCAATCGTGAAGTGCCATCTTCCGAAAGTTCATTGGGGTCCAACAAGACCTCCGGAGTACCGTTCAACCCCTTTTGGACGTACAGCACACTCTGGTTCTGTAAACCATCATTCTTGGCGAAGAAGAAATATTCACCTCGTCGGGTAGGTGCTGAGTACTTCGGATAGTTGAAAAGCTTCTCTAGTCTAGTGACTAGCTTCTGTCGATACGGAATCTTCTCCAGATACGCAAAGGTTACTTTGTTCTGCGCTTCGACCCAGCGAGCTGTTTCTGGAGAGTTTTCTTCCTCCAACCAACGATAAGGATCTGCCACTGTCTCACCGTGATATAGGTCGGTGTGCTCTACCTTCTTCGTAACCGGATACGACAGTCGCGGCGCTGCCGAGTTACTCGCGGTGTCAGCCGTCGGGTTAGTAGCGCTCGAAGCAGGTTTCTGGACGTCTTGCGCAGTTGTAATAGGCGCCAGTTGGAGCGCCGCAAAAAGCAAGACAAATGCGAGCAGGCCAAATAGGTAATATGTTTGCCTAATCTGAAACAGACTCTTCTTCATAACTATTCTCCTAGCGGCGGGTTGGTTCAGTTTGCCATACTCTAAACGACATGATTGCAAATACAAAGTTCCAGAAACCTTAGGTTGCCGCAAGCCAGCCAGTGGCAAACTAAAGTTCGTATAGACATACGAATTTTCGGAGAGCGACGCAGCAATCAAGCTGGCGAGTCCGGATATGTTCGTTCCGCTTCGTGCCGGAAGCGGTTTTCTTTGCTCCCTTGGACAGCCTTCAATCTACGGCTAGTAACTCTGAATACTCATCGGCGGATGGTCGAACCTCATATAATGAACTCGCATATGCTCCCAACAGTTGCCATACGAACTCCACCGCGATTCCGGGAACTCAAGCACATGATCGGCAACACGCCATTGCTCGAGATCCGCTTTAGTTTTCAGGGTCAGTCACGGCTCATTTATGCAAAAGCCGAACACATGAATATGACTGGCAGCATAAAGGACCGAATGGCCTTTCATATTCTCAAACGAGCCTATCAAGAGAGCGCCATCAATCCCAGACATACCATCGCTGAAGCTACCAGCGGAAACACCGGTATATCCTTCGCGGCCATCGGAAGAGCCCTTGGTCATCAGGTGATGATCTTTATGCCAGACTGGATGAGTCAGGAACGCGTGGCATTGATCAAGAGCTTGGGCGCTACTGTCCGGCTTGTAACTCGCGAAGAGGGCGGTTTCCTCGGCAGCATCGAGATGACAAACAACCTCGCAGAGTCCAGAGCGGATGTTTTTCTCCCGTCACAGTTTTCGAACAAAGCCAACGTTGCCGCCCACGAGGAGACTACTGGCCCCGAAATCTGGTGGCAGCTAAAGTCACAATCCGTAGTGCCCGACGCATTTGTGGCGGGCGTCGGGACGGGTGGCACGGTAATGGGCGTAGGAAGATTCCTGCGAACACACAATCCTGCGATTTGCCTACATCCACTGGAACCGGCAGAGTCGCCCACCCTATCGACCGGCTTCAAGGTTGGCCAACACCGGATTCAGGGAATATCGGATGAATTCATTCCCAGCATTCTTAAGCTTGACGAATTGAATCACGTAATTCGGGTTTCGGATGGTGACGCGATCCTAATGGCCCAAAAATTGAGTTCGTCATTGGGTCTTGCTGTTGGAATCTCATCAGGCGCCAATTTTCTAGGCGCCCTAAGCGTCCAAAACGAGTTAGGAAGCAATGCGAAGATAGTCACGGTGTTTCCTGACGATAACAAAAAGTATCTGAGTACTGATCTGCTCCAGGAAGAACCGGTAAGAGACGAATTTCTGACTCCAGGAGTCGAGTTAACAAGTTATAAGGCCCTCAAGCGAGTCTGCTACACCTGCTTCGAACCTGAGGACTTTGAAATTCAGCGCGAACGGGCTTAGCCTAATCATGTGCAGACAAAGCGACCGACAATCGTAGATGCAATACGACGATGCCTGACACTTAAATGCCCCGTCTGCGGGGAGTCTTGGATCATCGAGCGGCCGTTTCGGGTCGCGATGCGCTGCTCTGCTTGCGGTGTCATTTTTAATCGAGAGCAGGGGTTCTTTGTTGGAGCAATTCTGATAAATGTGGTAACCACCGAGGCTCTTATCCTCGCCACCTACCTGGTCTCAGTTGTCCTGCTTAACTTTCGTACGGAATACGCTCTGCGCCCTCTCTTCATCATCGCCGTGTTGTTTCCATTAGTGTTTTATCACCACAGCTGGAGCCTTTGGTTGACGTTGGACCATTTTATCGAGACTTTGCCGCCCGGAACTTCGCATAGGCCCAGGCATTAGCCGTGCCCATCGCTTTCCCTCCAGTAGGGTGGAAATCGCCTGCAGTGGCGTGTTAATATCCAAGCCACTAAGTTATGTTCTACTTGCAACCTCTCCATTTTCGCCCACTGGACAGTCGCGTGAATCTCTTCGCCGACTAGCCCTTCCCTTCTCTTATCGCTAATAGGCATATCGGCATTGACCGTTTCTCGGTAGCCGTTTCTCTTAGACAGCGTAATCAGAAAAGGAGAGCATTTATGTCGACAACCACAATGGCACCAGCCAAGCGACCACTTATCAAGACACCATTACCGGGACCAAAGGGCGCCCAGATCATAGCGGCCGATGCACAATTCGTTACTCCATCGTACCCGCGACCCTCTTTCAAGCTCGTGGCAGAACGGGCTGCTGGGGTTTGGGTAGAAGACGTGGATGGAAATGTTTTTTTGGATTGTAATGCCGGTGTTGCCGTCTGCTCCACGGGACATTGCCATCCCGAGGTTGTAGCCGCCATTCAAACGCAAGCTGCCCAACTAATTCATATGTGCGGTACAGACTACTACTACCGCCACATGCCGGAGTTAGCGGCAAAACTGGACCAGATTGTTCCTGTACCATCCCCAACCCGCACGCACTTCGCAAACAGTGGTACTGAAGCTGTTGAGACGGCCCTCAAACTGGCGATGCATGCTACTGGGAGAGAGAAGTTCATCGCATTCTTCAACAGCTTTCACGGACGGACACTTGGATCTCTATCGTTAACTTCGTCGAAGGCGGCACAACGCCGCGGGTTTAAACGGCAAGCACTTGACGTGGTTCACGTCCCCTATCCAAACGAGTTTCGCAATCCATTCAGCGCTGCGGACTGCGGTGATGGAGGGGCAGCCCAGGGTGCACTGAAATGGATTGAGGAACGCCTGTTTAAAACGACCACACCTCCCGAAGAGGTTGCCGCGATCGTGGTGGAGGCAGTTCAAGGTGAGGGCGGTTATGTTCCGGCGCCAAGTGGTTTCCTGTCCGGCCTAAGACGCATATGCGATCAGCACGGAATACTCCTCATCGTAGACGAAGTACAGTCCGGTATGGGACGCACTGGAAAAATGTTTGCCTGCGAGCATTACGATGTGAAGCCGGATATTATCTGCATTGCAAAGGGTATCGGATCTGGATTGCCAATCGGAGCTTGCGTAGCTCGCGCTAATCTAATGGATTGGAAACCGGGCGCGCATGCATCGACTTTCGGAGGCAATCCTGTCTGTATAGCCGCAGCACTTAAGACTATTGAACTTCTTGAACGTGAGCTCATCAAGAACAGTGCGGAAGTTGGGGGTTACTTGAAGGCAGGGCTTCAACGGTTGCAGGAGAAATATGATTGCATCGGTGACGTTCGAGGCCTTGGATTGATGGTAGGAGTCGAGTTTGTCTCGGACGCCGCGACGAAGCAGCCCGCCCCAGAACTCCGCGACCGTATCGAGTCGGCCTGCTTTGAACGCGGCTTGATTATTCTCGGCGCTGGTACCAATACGATCCGGTGGTCTCCCCCACTGATTCTCACACACGAGAATGTTGATGTCGCGCTGGAGATCTTCGAAGACGCCATCAAAGCTTCACTTAGCTGATAGCGGTTGCGTTGGGTGAATGTTTGGCTTTGGCCCTTGACCTTCGGACGTTGCGGACATCTTCCTAAAACTCCAAGGTCAAGGCCCAAGCCACTAACAACAAACTAACTAGTACCTCTGGCTCACACCTCGTACAGCGCGCAACGTATCGCGAGCAATCAACAGCTCTTCGTCTGTGGGGATGACGTAAACGTCCAGCCTTGAGTCCTCACCACTAATGACGCCCTCGCGTCCGTTTTTATGATCAGCGTTTCGCTGTTCTTCTATTGTCAATCCCATCCACTGGAGTCCCTGGCAGATCTTTCTCCTAATTTCAGGCGAGTTCTCACCGATTCCTCCGGTGAAGATCAGAGCCTCAGCACCACCCATAGCTGCCAGGAACGCTCCAATGTACTTACGAGCTCGGTAACAGAAGACATCTATCGCCAACCGGGCGCGTCGATCGTTGTTCTCATCTGCTTCCGCCAATAACTCCCGCATATCGTTCGTCAGGCCCGAGATTCCCAGCAAGCCTGACTGCTTGTTCAGCAGGGTTTCGACCTCTTGAGAGGTAAAGCCTTCTTTTGCGGCAAGGAAGTCGACAATTGCTGGATCGATATCCCCTGAGCGTGTACCCATCACAAGACCTTCCAACGGTGTCAGTCCCATCGACGTGTCAATGGAATCACCATGGCTAATAGCCGCAATCGAACAACCGTTTCCAAGATGCAGTGTGACAATATTCGTCTCAGCTCGTGACAGCTTGCGGAGTTGGCGGTATCGATAGGCGACATAGCGGTGTGATGTTCCGTGGAACCCATAACGCCTGATTCGATGTCGCCGATAAAGTTGATAAGGCAACGCATAGAGAAATGCATGCTCCGGGAGCGTCTGATGAAATGCCGTATCAAAGACCGCTACCTGTGGCAGACCACCGCCGAAGACCTCGCGGGCTGCCATTACTCCTTTAATGTTCGTCGGGTTATGAAGAGGCGCCAAATCAATACAGTCCTCAATGCCGCGCAAGACTTCGTCCGTGATGATGACTGAATGAGTAAAAGCCTCACCTCCATGCACTACTCGATGCCCAACCGCATGGATATCCGCGATGCTCTGGATCTCCGAAATACCCGATTTGTCAGAGCAAGCCCAACGCACAATCAACTCCACAGCGGCGCGAGTATCACGCAACGTCGAAGTTGAGCGCATTACTTCGGCGCCCTTCGCCTTAAGTGAGACTATAGCCTCGCCACCAATTCGCTCGATCGTCCCTCGAGCCAGACGTTTGTCAGAGTTGGCGGCGATCTGCTCCAGATCAGTCGCAATAATTTGAAACTTCACTGAGGAACTGCCGCAATTGAGTACCAGGATATTCATCTCAAAACATTATGGACCAAGCTTCTTGGCAACCTCGCGCAAGCGCCGATGCAGGCCCGGCTCATCGAGCAGCTTCACCTCATTTTCCGCAAAGACCTCTTTTCCGGCGACCACAGTCAAAATCACATCCCGAGCCGATGAAGCAAACATCAACGTCGTCACAGGATCGAAGGCGGGTTGCTGATGCACTCCATCTAACGCAACGACGGCAAAGTCCGCTTGAAAGCCCACCTGTAGTGCTCCGATGCTTTGTTCAAGGCCCAGGGCACTCGCTCCCCCCGTCGTCGCCATTCGCAGACCGTCTCCTGCAACTAAGTGTGGCTGGGATGGTGACGCTGCCCGTGAAGTCAGGATTGCAAATCTACTCTCCATCAGAATGTCACAGCTGTTGTTACCGGCCACCGAGTCGCTTCCCAACCCTACGGGAATGTTATGACTCAAAAACTGCGACAATGGCGCGACGCCGTGACCCAGCTTTGCGTTTGAACGAGGACAATGCGCTATTTTCGATCGGCTGTGCTTGATCAACTCCAGATCCATTGAATTCACATTTATGCAGTGAGCCAACAGTGGCCGGGTCTCAAGTATCCCGCAGTCGGCAAGATACTGAATCGCGGATTGGTGCGGAGGCTGCCACTCGATTCCGCGCGTGCGGAACTTGTCCGCAAAGAGACCAGAGCCACTTTGTAGCAACTCAGTTTCAAGGGTCGACTCAGCGGCGTGCATCATCAACGGTAGCTCTTGCTCGATTGCATATCTCGCTATCAACTCCAGCTGACGAGAGCAGACAGTGTAAGGGGCATGAGGCGAAACTCCTACGCGCACAGTATCGCTCTGAAGTTCCCTTAAGCCGGCGACCTTGTCCTGTAGTTTCTCAAAATTCTCAAAAGCCAGCTTCGGATCAGGGCCGAATGATTCCTGAAAGACGATGCCTCTCAAACCTATATCCAGGATTGCCTGCATACTGGAGCGCGCCGAATCACTGGAATCGGCCACACACGTGACACCTGCACGAACGGCTTCGCAGGCACCCCAGGCGCAGGAGACATAAAGATCGTCCGCAGTCAGCTCTTGCCGGGCGAGCGTCAGTTTTCTTAACCACTTAAAGAAGTCCCCTTCAATCTCATCCAAAAAACCCCGCATTACGGTCAGCTCGAGATGGGAATGAGCGTTGATTAGTCCGGGAATGATGGCGGCCTCGCCCAATTCGCGGACGGAGGCATTCGGAAACCGCATCTTAACCTCGTCTATCCGGCACAACCCCACAACTGTATTCCCCTCTACAACGACAGCAGCATCCTGCAAGGGTGGTGATAACACCGGAAGAACCCACGCTGCGCAATAGGCTTTCATGACAACTAATCAGTCAGAGTGCTCGTGAGTTGAGGTGCGGAGATAAGCAGGTATGGGTTCATCGTGTAACTTGTCCGGCAACCCTAGTCGGCCTTTCCAATCTTGAGCTTTCTGTATCTTCCTATGATCGAAATCACATATGCCCGCGTCGAAGGGATGTCGATTCTATTGATGAATTCCTGGGCGGATAAGATTCGACCGTCAGGAGTGCGATTCCACTCAGCGGCGCGGCTGGGTCCTGCATTGTACGCTGCAACCATACGGACCTCAGCCTCAGGAATATCCCGGTACTGTTCGTAGACCTTTTCGAGATACCAACAGCCAACCTGCATGTTACGTTCGGGGTCGGCAAGCACAGAAACTGGATCAACAGACATCTGCCTCTCAAGTTCGCGCATGCCTGTGGCCGATGCCCACTCGCGTCCTACCGTGGGGGTCACTTGCATCAAACCGATCTCTCCGTGCCCGCCTTGTTTCCACGGGCTGAAGTAGGTCTCCTCATAGATGATGCTCCACACAAGGTCCGGATCCAGTCGATACACGTTCGCCTGACGAGCAATTAGTACGTCGTAACGGTGGATCCAATATTGATTGAAGAGATATGCGGCGAGGACAATTGAGGCAAGGAGGAGAAAGAGAATCAGCGCACGTTTCATTCAAATAGAAGCTGCGGTTGCTAATTTCTCCTCTTCAAGCCGGCCCAGAATTTTGCGGTGGAGCAAGAGTAATCCACTCCTTCGTATCGTGATTGTAAGGCCTGTTCGTCAAGTACGTGCCCTTGTAACCAAACCTCCGCGTCGACGGTGGCCCCAATTTGCAAAGGCTCGCCACGCAATGAGCGGCGATTCACGAGAATCTCCAATTTCATCTTGTCGAGGTCTATATGAATCCAGTAAAGCTCACTACCAGAAAGCGGGTTTCGCAATGGCTTAAACGCGACCACGCGTCCCGAAAGACACCAATCGTTTTCATGAGCAGCTCTGGAAGGCGCTGCTTTCTCCAACGGCAGCCAGCGCGTTTTATTTGTTGCTTTTCTCACCCGAGCACGGTAAGCCAACCCACATAAGGCCACGTGAAGTTCCTGTGCTCTGAAGCCTGCGGCCCCAACCTCCGTGAGGTTCTGCAATTCAAACAGCACCTCACAGTCAGTACCTTCGCGATATCCGTGAACCACTGCTTCGCCCTCTTCGTCATATTCGGTTAAAGCCCAAGGGGTAATGGTCTGAATATAGCGAGCACGAAAGCCGGGACGGCAATCAGCGTAAAAAACATCACCACTGCCCGATTCGTAGAGTACGGTCCAAACTTCCAACCCCTCTCCGAGTTTCCAGCAGCGGCCATGAAGCACCGCACCCCTGCGGTTGAGTTGCGTTGCCTCTCCCTGATCGCCAGCTTGCTCAGCGAGGTAGTTGAAAGCTTTCTCGCTGGGAACTTCCAATCCTATCGTCTCAAACGTCGGATTCATTTGTTACTACGTGCGACCACTAATCTTGCGCATTATTGCCCGGCGCGTTTTCTATGTCTACGTTCAATTGTACCGCCATCTGGTTCCCGACCGGGTGCCCTAGTTCGAAAACCTCGAATGATTCTTTCAGCGCCATGCGACGGACGCGTCCCCGAGCGTACCATTTCGGCAAAGAGATCGACATCGTAATCGACTTCTCGCGACATCTGCTCGCGAATCGCAAGGAGGGCTTCCAGAAACTTTGGCCGACGGTACATATATAAGCCTGGGAATTTGATCAATTAGTTGAGATCAGATTTAGCCGGCGTTTCTGTCGCCTCGGAAACCAGAAATTCCGGCGTCACAATCATTGGCACATAGAAACCTGCTGCTGTATTAAACAGCCGGATTCGCGCCTGACGACGAACGTTCGCAAGATGTCCAAAGTTCCATGTGACCAGGTAATCGATCTTGTGACAGGACGCTATTGCGACGTGCAGTGCATCAGCGATGTACTTCCGATGGAATATCCCACGGGAAATGTAACCATCAGCCAGGATGGCCGCTTCTTCGGTGAGCTCGACTTGTTCCAACTCGGCAATGAGCTTGAGGTAAGAAGTGCGGTGAGGTTCTGAGACGCGCTCCAGCTCTCGACTTACCAACGGTGAAATGACGCTGCGGTAATCGGGCATTTCATGTTCCCACCAACGGATGGTGAGATCGCGGCGAAAAGGCTCACCATTATCCAGGTAAGCACCGATGACAGAGGTTTCGAGGTACAGGCTTTGTTTCATAAATTACAACTGGTCTGGTTTCGCTTCGTCAGCTCGGGCAGTCTTGCTAATCGGATCGAGGCGAATTACGCCTCGATGAAAATCAAACGACACTCGAAACGACTTCAGAAAATTAGCTCCCAAGATTCCATCCTGGCTGAAACCTGCCGTTTCATTAACGGGCTCCAGATCCAAAATCGCAGCGTTGACGTACCGACGCGTGATCGTCCCCAGCATAACGGCTGGTAAGGTAAGGGTCTTCACGTCTTCGGCGATTCCGGCAGCTCCGTACACTCGCAATCGAGTCGGCTGAATGTGGGTGGCCACGGCTTCGTGGGCAGCAAGTTTTTCCGAAATAACCGAGATACTTGCTCCGGTGTCAATAATGAAGTTTTGGGGTTTGTCCACTCCTTCCAACATTACTTCCCCACTCAAGAAGCCACTGGATGTTGTACGCAGTGGAACCTCAACGCTTCCCGGCACCAATGATACTGTCTCAGTCTGAGCGGGTGCCGTTCGGTAGAGCGTTTGCCAAAGATCGAGGTGATCAACTGAGGTGCGACGCACGAGTGAAAACGTTCCATCGCTGTAATCTAATGAAGCCAAAAACTTAGAGATGATGGATAGACCAATGTATCCATCCACCGGTACAGCATCATCATAGAAGCGCCGAATGTAGACAGGAACATTGGACACCTTTACATCGCCAATCTCCAGCGATGACAGGAAACCATAAACGATCTGAAACTTGCCGCCGCCGCCGACCGCCCGGGCCAATCCGCCTTGGGCCACTGGGTTCAGGCCAAGAACCTTGGCGGTCTTATCAGATATGACGGACATGCCGGACCCGGTGTCCAGCACGAAACGGAACTCTCTTTTATTTCCATTTACTTGGACACGAAGGATTGGCCGTTGATCGACAGATTCAAAAGGAATGGTTGTTCTGGTTCCTCCGCCGGGAACGTAGAGCTGCGCCTGCTTACCAAGATAGCGCAGGAAGTCAATCAACCCCCGGATCCGTGCCCGCCGATCGGAATCCGTCTTTGGAGCAATCACCAGAAAGCGTTCGTAGGCATCTGCAGCCTCTCTGTAACGCTCGCTCCTAGCAGCAGCTTGTCCTAAGTTAAATATGTAATCTGGTTCATTTGGTTCCAGCGACGAGGCGCGCCGCAGACCGCGTACAGCTAAGTCGAGCCTGTTCTCATAAAAATCCACCATCGCGAGCCCCGCAACTGCAGGAGCATCATTTTCGTTGATACTAAGTGCGGTGCGGAACTCTTCCACAGAATTTCGAAAATCTCCCCCAGCCAGGATGGCAGATCCGAGCAATGAATGCGCTCGGGCTGAAAGTGGATCCACCATAACTACGCGCGCAGCGTGGTCGTACGCGTCCTGAAGATGTCTCCTTTTGAGCAGGGTCGAGCTGAGTCCTAAACGGGCTTGAGTGTCACGCGGGTCCTTGGCCAGAAGCTCGCGGTAGATCTTTTCGGCCGATTCGTAGTCGCCTTCGCGTAAGGCACGCTCAGCTCGTAAGCGCCCTTTGTCGGAGACCGCAGTCACTTCGAGTGCAGGCCCAAGACAAAACACAAAAGCGGCCGCTACCACGGCCGCCACACCACGTCCCGACGCCTTATTCAACAGGTACTGCATAATTACTGCCTTTCGAGTCGCCTTGGTCTTTAACCACTCATCCTACTTTAGTACTTCCCCGGTTTTCATCGACCAGAGAACTAAATCAAGTTCGTCGAAATCTATCCTCAACTCACTGGAGAATTCTTTTAGCTTTGACTCAACCGCCAGGTAAGCCTTCCTGGTTGATGGTGGTCGAGCATTGTCCAAAACGCGAACATCTGCAAGGCACCTCATGACATGTTTGTCGAGAATTGCGTATCCCCGAAAACCAACGTTGCGCAGAAAGTGGCTGGATTCCTTATAACCCAGTCCCTTGATACTAGCTTCCTTTGCCAGCCAGTCGCGACGTTCGATTGGATCCGGGAAACCAAGCAGCTTCTCACGCAGCTTCATGTCGCAATGGTCTCTCAAGAAGGCGCGCGTGGTCACGATATAACCGGGGCGTTCAACAGGAAAGCGATGAGCGCCAACTCGCCTTAGGGCTCGGGTCATCTGATCTCGCCGGCCATTCTTTAGCAAGGGCCGAATGGCATCTATGGATCTGAGGCCCATTCGCGCAGAAGCCCCGGCAGTGAAAATGCAGAATACCAGTTCTTCCCACCACCGCTCATCTGAGCCTGAAACCCAGAGGTTGCGAAACTCACTCAGTCTCGCTCGAATCTCCGCCCGGCGCTCTTTATGCGCTGCGCAAATGCTCTCGATGCTAACCGGTTCGCGATAGCTACTCACAATGGTTTGTCAATGGATCCGATTCTAGGTGCGAGCTTCTGGCGTTGTCAACGACATTGGTCTTGACTGGTAAACCATAGGCGCAGCTAATCATCGAGCATCTCAGACACAGTCGCTCGCATCGAATCGCCTCTCCTTACTAACTCTCCTCTATGGCCTTGCGACGTGGTATGATGAATCGTTTTGCGCCCAATTGGAGCGCACACCGAGGATGAAGACAAACAACAAAGCCCGATCTGTTATTGGACTGCTATTGCTAGTGGTGCTCGCAGCATTCACCAGCGTGGCGCAGTCACGCGACACTATAACAACGGAGGCTTCTAATCAGCAGGGAACACCAGCGGCGACAACGATGGTCGGACCGCAGGCACAAATAGTTTATGGCTCACAAGGAGTGCTAATAGAAACACTCGATCGCAGAACTGTCGCGTCCCAGTCTCCAGAGGTTCCTTTCAATCCAGCTTCAGCAGTCAAGCTCGCAACAGCACTGGTTGCCTTGCGGTCGCTTGGACCAGCACACCGCTTTAGTACTGGCGTCTGGACCAATGGAAGCTTTGACAAAACTACAGGCACGATTACCGGCAACCTCTACATCTCCGGAAGGGATCCTTCATTCCACGACGAGCATGGCATCATGATCGCCGAGCAGCTGAACAAGCTCGGAATTCGGACGGTAACAGGAGATTTGGTTGTCGCGCCGCTCTTTACAATGAACTTTCGGTGGTCCGCAAGACGTTCAGGTGAGCGCTTGTATGACACCCTGGACGCAACTTTGCGCTCTCCAGAGGCTTTAGCCGCATGGAACTATGTTCGCGCAGTACAGAGTGTTGAGGCGAACGCTGCAATTCCGAGTGTTGCCGTCATGGGTGAAGTTCTGGTGAAGCCGGTTGAAGCTAATGCCAGGCTTCTCATGACTAACCAATCAAGCAAGCTCACCGACGTCCTCAAGGTGCTGCTCTGTTACTCGAACAATTTCATGGCAGAGCGGCTAGGGGACAGCTTGGGAGGTGTCGGCGCGGTAGAGCGCGATTTGAACAAGTCTCTACCAATTCCCGCAGGTGAATTCAGATTAGCCTCGCTCAGTGGACTAGGCACAAATCGTGTGACACCCAGGGCAATGATGATTGTATTTCGTGCGCTGCGAGAGGAGTTGCGGAAGCATAAACTCTCAACCACCGACATAATGCCGGTAGCCGGGATAGATCCTGGGACGCTCCAGGAGAGGTTCACTGATCCTCTTTCGCGCGGCAGCGTTATCGCTAAGACAGGAACCTTAATCCGCACCGATGGTGGCGCGAGTTCTTTGGTTGGTCAGATGCGAACCGCTGGCGGTGAGATTCTGCTGTTTGTCATCCTCAACCAACGAGGTAGTGTTTTGAGGTTCCGCGACAATCAGGATTTCTTGGTCAAGCAGGTTCAGGCAAGCCGTGGAGGACCAAGGGCTTTTGCTTACACGCCACATCCACTGTCTATGAAGCTGGCAGATACGCGCAGCAGGCTCGCCGAGTCAGACGAGGAATACGAACCCGTAATCGCTAACGGATCTTCGCCGGAATAACTACGTCAGCATTCACCTCAGACCCCGGCCCACACAACTCATTCCCAGTTCAACCCGTACCGCCTTTTAATCTGCCAAAGATTAGCGCCTCAACGGCGCTAGTCCGTCAAGGCGCTTACGTCCACTGCAAGTGTGGCGTGCGGCACCACACGCGCGGGGACGATCCAAGACGAACTTTAAAGCGAATGAAAACTGACCGTCCTGGAGGGTACGTTCAGAGTAAAGGCATAAAGGCCTGAGGGTTCCCGAGCCAACGGGTGGGCCCGGGCTACGGGTCAGTGTGAAATGCTCTTCTTCTGGCGTTACTGATGGTGACACCTTTTTGCCTGGCCGGTCCGAGGGGATCCCCTTTTTCCCCAGCGTTTCTTCAATTCGAGCGCTGGCATAGAGCTTGCCCAACCAGGTGCGACGCAGTTTGAGGTCGCTCTTAGGAGCTTAAGGGTTTGGAGGAATAGATGGCTGCCGAAACTAAAAGAACGGAACGCAAAATCTCAAGTCAGAAGGGCCTTAGTCTCTTGCAGCTATTAATTGTCGTGGCCATAGTTGCAATTGTTTCAACGATGGCCGTCTTCGGTATCGCCGAGGCGAGACAGCGCATACGTCTGACGAATTCCGCACGGCTCTTAGCAAGTTACCTGGAAAAGACCAGGGTTGACTCGGTAAGGCGACACGCAGCTGATGCACCGCAAATGTCTGGCATCACGTTTATAGATAGTAAGACTTACCGGGTAACAATGGATTTTGATGGCGACGGCACGATGGAAACCAGGGATGTCACACTTGATGATGGCGTAGACATTGTCACAAATCCGCTGCCCGATCCGGTTCTCTTTGATTGGCGTGGTCGCCTGGTCGGAGCGATTGACCGTAAGGTCAGCATCACATTGCAATACGGCACTGACGAAGGAGATCAACGCAGTGTTGACGTTACAAAATCCGGAGACGTAACAATCGACAGCGATGTGTATCTGGATGACATTCCCAACGTCAATGTGAACGTCAATTCTTTGACCGGAGTAGACTCTGGTTCTACGATCAACAGCAACAACACCGCTACTCCAGAGCCAACGCCAGAACCCACTCCTAGTACAGATCCGACACCTGATCCGGGCCCTGATGCGACGCCTACTCCGACTCCGGTCGTTGATCCAACGCCGGATCCTGACCCAACGCCGATTGATCTGCCAACGCCGACACCGACACCGACACCAGAACCGACTCCAACTCCAACACCTATGCCATGCCTGGTGACCGTTAATCCTGGCTCACTATCAATCTCAAAGAACGGAGGCAGCGGAACGGTTAGTTTCTCTGTGACGATAGGAGGTTCGGTGAGTTTTGCCAGCGGTCCCAGCAATCTACAGGTTACAGAGACCTCCACGAATTTTTTCACTGTCTTATCACTTAACAATTCGCGCGGAGACTTCACGTTAGTGTTTGATTCACCATGCGGCACAACGAATGTGGTTGTGTCAGTTACGAACTAAGCCTCTAGGGAGCAAATCAATGTCAAAGTGTATTCTGCCAAAGCGGCGCCAAAAAGAGTCCGGCTTCACGCTGCTTGAAACTTCGGTGGCTATGGTCGTTATGATGATCGGGGGCTTAGGAATTGCCGCAGTTTTTACGTATGCGATTAAGAGCAATACCGGCGCTCGAGATCGAGCGGCATCCATAGCCGTTGCGCAGCAGGAACTGGAGCGTTTACGAAACCTGCCGTTCGACCATTCAGCACTGACTGCCACAGGCGGAGTCAACACGACGTCTGTCACCAGCGCCGGTCGCTCTTACCGTATGAGCACCAGAATTTTGGACACGACTTCAACGGTAAAGAGCATTCAGATCCAGGTGACGCCGGAGAATAGCAGCAACCCGTGGTCGCTGAGCACAGTAAATGTAATGGCAGAACGGGCACATTTCACGCTTGGTCCATATCAAGGTGGACCGTGAGGGCAAAATTAATGGAGCACAAAGTGCAGAACATTCATAAATCGGTTGCCGGCTTTTCGCTTCTAGAGCTAATCGTTGCAATGACGGTGACCCTGACCATTGCAGCAATCGCAAGTACGCTGCTCGCTTCTTCTTTTAGATTGCGCGCACGTGAGGACACTCGCTCTGATGCAGTCGCTGACGCCCAACGCGCCCTGAACATCGTCTCCAGGGAGATTGCGAGCTCAGGGTTTGGTCTGATTGACAATGGCGTCGTTCCCGGCGACACGGGACCATCTTCAATTAGATTACGCTCAAACCTGAACGCGTATACAAGGGATGCAGTCACTGGCCTGCCTGTTCCTGGCAGTGGAACAGTCAGCGAACAAGACGAAGACATCAAGTACTCCATGTACAACGACGAAGCGGCGAACCGCCACTATTTAGTTCGCTATGACGTCGTGCTGGGGGCCGTAGACCCACGAGACGGCACCACAGTGCTGGCCAACCGAATCGACTCTTTTCAACTCCAGTACCTCGATGCCAACGGAAACGCTTTGGACGTGGTTACAGATCCAAATGCCGTCATCAACGCGTGGAGGGTCAGAATCACGGTGGGAGTGAATCTTCCCGCTGAAGGGGCTCCCGGTTCTCCGGGATATCAGCCACCAACCACAATCCAACTTGTTTCAGACGTTGTGCTTAGGAACACCAGTCAAAGCACGTTCTAAGTTGCCAGCTAGCGAAAGAGGATGACACATGAGCAACACGAGACTTACAGAAGCCTATTTTGAACGGGTGAACGAACGCGGGGCAGCGCTGATCACCAGCATCTTGATCTCAATGTTGCTGCTTACGGTAGCCGGAACGGTTATTCTGACCAGCGCCATGTCTGCCACAACTGCAGTCGAATCGACTTCGGAAGTACAGGCCTACTACGGTGCTGAGTCGGGATTGGAAGCGGCGTTGAACGTCCTGAGAGGAAATGTCGAACCTCGAACTGGAATGCCCACAGGTACAAAAATCGGCTTTCGTAACGCCGTAGATCTGACAACCTCGAACCTGGTCGGTGATACCACCACCGTGGCCAGACTCTCTGGCTGGCTACCTTACGCGAACGACAGGATCACCCCAAGCGGGGCGAACTATGCTTACAGCGTGACCGTCAATGATCCAGACGATCCTAACGGGATTCTGCGTACAAGTGATGGGACCTACAGGCCATCTCGGCTGGTAGTTCAATCGACCGGCTACGGTCCACGAGGCTCAATCAAGCGCATGGAGATGGTGGTAGAGCGAACTCAGTTTGAGTTTGATCCTAGCTGTACAGTCTGTGGCATTAGCTCCGAGGATGGAAGCAAAGGCACCTGGGCTGTTGGGTCAAGTAACGCGAAGTTCTACACCGGACACGACACTTCTGGGGGCGATGACCTGCCAACCTTTGGTGTTACTTCACCAAACGACGTAGATGCTATAAATGATGCCATAACAAAGCCGGATACGGTCGAAGACGAAAAAGTAGCTCAGTTAGACTCCAGCACCCTTCCCGAGTGGCTACAGTCAGCGGATAAGGCCCGAGAGTTTCTGAACTACATGCAGGGTGTTGCGCGTAGCGTAGGCCGTTACTACACGTCTTTCAGCGGCGACGCAGGAAGCGCGGCTAGCCCCCAATTTACTTTTGTTAATGGCGACTGCACACTTGACGGAGGGGCTGGACTACTGATTGTAACTGGCAAATTGATGCTGAATGGCAACAGGGACTTCACAGGTGTCGTTTTGGTGCTAGGTGAAGGCTATGTGGAACGACAAGGCGCCGGTAATGGCGACATTTTGGGATCAATGTACGTAGCAAAGTTCGCGCGTTCATGGCCCGCCAGTGAGAATGGGCTTCCGCATCCATTTCTTGCTGTTCACTTCAACACCGATGGTGGCGGTAACGGCGACATGATCTACGATTCTGCGGCGGTCGCTACTGCCAAGCAGGTGTTGGGCATGATTGTGCGAGACGTACGCGAGTTTTAGTTCTCCCACAAGGCCAAATCCAAGTCGCGCAAGCCTCGGGCATCCGAGGCTTGCGCTTTTTAGCGCCCAAACAAGGTTCTTGACACTTATACGGCTTCAATCGATGATGTCGTTCGTCGTCCGCGCATTTGTTTGCGCTGTTTCAGTTCAAATGCATCACCTGAATCCTTCCCTCTGAAATGCCTGACATCCTGCTTGTTGAAGACAAAGAGAGCTTGCGCAAGGTAATGCGGCTTACTCTGGAAGCGGCAGGGTATTCAGTAACGGAGGCTGCAGACGCTAAGTTGGCACTAAATGAGGTCGCCCGTGGCCCACATAAATTGGTGTTGACGGATCTCAGAATGCCAAACGGCTCCGGCCTCGATGTACTCCGTGCAGCCCGCGCCGCCGATGGCGAGGTCCCGGTTATCGTGATGACTGCATTTGGCTCAATTGATGAAGCAGTGCAGGCGATGAAGGATGGGGCGCACGACTTTCTACAAAAACCAGTCGACTCAAATCATCTCCTGCTCCTCGTTAAGCGGGCTTTGGAGCAATCTCGACTCAGGACAGAAAACATCCTCTTAAGAGAAGAGTGGGCCTCCCGTTACGGTTTTCCGCGAATCATTGGCGAGTCTGAAGTCATGAAACAAGCAGTAGCGGAAACCCAACGAGTGGCCCAGACAGAGACCACCGTCTTGTTGTTAGGTGGGTCAGGCACGGGAAAGGAGCTTTTTGCTCGTGCCGTGCACCACCTTTCAAATCGTCGCGACAAGCCTTTCGTAGCCATCAATTGCGCGGCAATCCCCGAAAGTCTGATTGAGAACGAACTGTTTGGACACGAACGGGGTTCGTTCACCGGAGCCAGTGATCGCAGACTGGGGAAATTCGAGTTGGCCTCCGGCGGAACCGTATTTCTGGATGAAATCGGTGAATTGCCTCTGGCGGCTCAAGGCAAACTGCTGCGCGTTATCGAGGAAAGAGTGGTTGATCGCATTGGAGGACGTGCTCCTGTCCCGGTCGATGTTCGAGTAGTTGCAGCAACTAACAAAGACCTGAAGTCAGGAGTGGACCGCGGTGAATTTCGCGGCGACTTGTATTTCCGGCTTGCCGTGTTTCCAATCTCGATTCCCGCGCTGCGAGAGCGTGGTGATGACGTAGTGCTTCTGGCTAAGCATTTTGCGACCGAGTTGGGCAAGGAGTTGAGAAAACGTCCTGCGACTTTGAGCGAAGCGAGCGTTGCCGCACTGAGACGTCACCTCTGGCCGGGGAATGTGCGAGAGTTAGCAAACGCCATTGAACGGGCATGTATCCTCTCAGACAACATGATCCTCGAACCTCGGGATTTGGGAATTGGCAATGACGAACATGGGCACCATCTGTCCGGCATTGATTTTTCGGGAACCCTGTCCGATGTTGCACACCGTGTACTGCGTCGAGTTGAGTACAGCAAGATCGCTCAAGCCCTGAAGCTGAACCAGGGCAACAAGAGCAAGACCGCGGAGGAGTTGGGAATAAGTTACAAGACCCTGCTCACAAAGATACGGGAGTACAAACTCTAATCCGACGATGAACGACTCAGAGTTCGAGGAATCCGCGAAGGTTCCAGCAAGTCATCGTCGGCACGGGCAGGACAGTAAAAGTTCGACTGATTCCAACCAAAGCACTTCAGAGCAAGGCCCAACGCAACCTCAAATCATCTCCAGCAACGAGGCCAGCGTCATCGCAGGCGAAACGCTCGAACAGGTGGGCAGCAGCCCTCCTCTTAGAACTTCCGAAAGCAATACTGGCAAGCACGCATTCCTGGTTGGTTCCGGCATTCTGCTCAGCCGAATCATCGGCTTGGTACGCCAGCGAGTTTTCGCTCACTATTTTGGCCTCTCCGATGCGGCCGATGCGTTTAATGCCGCCTTTCGTATTCCAAATCTGTTACAGAACGTCTTTGGAGAAGGGGCACTCTCTGCCTCTTTCATACCTGTCTATGCAAAACTTCTAACTCATCATGATGAGGAAGAGGCAAGCCGTGTCGCTGTTTCGATCCTGAGCATCCTTGCTCTCGCAACATCAGTCATCGTGTTGATTGGAGTATTAACCACTCCTCTCTTAATTGACTTGGTGGCCCCGGGATTCACTGGTGAGAAACGCGAGTTGACAATTCGACTGGTGCGGATCTTCTTCCCAGGGGCGGGGCTACTCGTCCTATCTGCCTGGTGCTTGGGTGTCCTAAACAGTCACCGTCGTTTCTTCCTTTCATATACTGCTCCAGTTATCTGGAATGTGACCATTATCGCTGCGCTTCTGGGGTTCGGAGGCAGAGTCGACCAGTTCAGACTCGCAGAGATAGTAGCGTGGGGTTCGGTTGTCGGAAGTGCTCTTCAGTTCGCGGTACAGGTTCCTACCGTGCTGAAGCTTCTAGGACGTCTGAAGCTTGCTCTAGACCCTTACTCTGCTGAAGTTCGCCAAGTTCTGCGCAATTTCTTTCCAGTGTTTTTCAGCCGCGGCGTGATTCAGATCAGCGCATTTGTGGATGCCTGGCTGGCAAGTTGGCTAGGCACAGGTGCTGTTGGCGCACTCTCATATACGCAAAGCATCTATACGCTTCCTGTGAGTCTGTTCGGCATGTCAGTTTCGGCGGCCGAACTACCGACAATGTCGAGCGCCACTGGTACTTCGGAAGAAGTGGCCGAAAATCTCAGGACACGCCTGAACCAAGGAATTCGGAGAATAGCCTTTCTCGTTGTTCCCTCGGCAATGGCGTTTTTCGCTCTTGGTGATGTGATTGCCGCCGTTCTGTATCAGACCGGCCAGTTTACCTCGCAGGATTCCAGGTACATTTGGGGAATCCTGGCAGGCTCAGGCGTCGGATTGCTGGCAGCTACTGTCGGCCGACTTTACTCTTCAACCTATTACGCCCTGCGCGACACGCGAACTCCTCTCCTATTCGCCATTGTTCACGTAGCGCTCGCCGCTGCTTTGGGCTACATAACCTCAATCCATCTACCTCCCCTGCTTAATTTGGAGTCCAAATGGGGTGCGGTAGGTCTGACAGCCTCTGCCAGCTTTGCAGCCTGGATCGAATTGCTCCTCCTAAGACGAGGCCTCTATAGGCGGATTGGTGCCACAGGGTTACCAATGAAGATTTCCTTAAAGCTCTGGACGGCGGCGGCAATCAGTGCCGGTATCGCCTGGGGCGGGCGGTTCGCGCTGGGTCCCATCCACCCAATTCCAATGGCAATCGTAGTCCTTGGCACATATGGGGTTGTTTACTTCGGAGTCACGACACTATTGGCGATTCAGGAATCCCGGATGGTGACGTCCAGAATACTGGGCATTCTTGGACTAAACAGGGGATAAAAACCCGGCAAAACTTTTTCTGAACTTTTTCCTGCGGTTTCTGGAGAGCCCACTCCATTCGTTCTTTAACTGTTACATCCTGGAAAAAACGGACGATGGTGCAGCGGCGGTCGGCGGGGTCGGCAGAGGCCGCGCTTTTGTTTTTCTAGGGCCCAAAACTCCTACCTCTTCGCAAATCCGCGAAACAGTTGGATAATCAGATCCCCGCTGGGTTCAACTCAGCGCCTGGCGTATGAAACCAGTACTAACTGCTAACCAAGTCAGGGAGATCGACCGCCTGACTGTCGACCAGTATAACGTTCCGTCGCTGGTCCTCATGGAATCTGCCGCGGAAGCCTGTGTCCGCGCGGTCGCCTCGCGGGTCGAGGATCAACTCGAGGGAAAAACGGCACAGGTGCTCTGCGGCCCGGGTAATAACGGGGGAGATGGAGCCGCACTGGCGCGCATCCTCGCCAACTTGGGTATGCATGTGGATGTCATCCTCTTCGGCAATACGAAGAACCTGCGTGGCGATGCAAAAACAAATTTTGATGCTCTAAATGCGTTGGCGAGCTTTACGGCAGGCTCAAGGGCGAAACCAGCACCCTTGGTTTTGACGGAGTGCGAAAACGTGGCCGCGTGGGAAGAGATCGCGCGGCCACGGAGGTTTTATGACGTTATTGTGGATGCCCTGTTCGGAACAGGGCTATCCCGCCCACTCGAAGGCCTGTTTCCACAGGTAGTAGAACATTTGCGGATGATCAAAACCGCCCGCGAGATTGCAAGGGGGATTCGCCCCCTGATCCTATCGATTGATATACCGTCTGGTCTCAACGCCGATCTCTCCAACCCGATAGGAGCCGCAGTCGAATCAGATGTGACGGTGACGTTCACGGCGGCGAAGGCCGCGAATGTTTTACCTCCCGCCTCACAGTTCTGCGGGGAGGTTATCGTCGCTAACATCGGTTCGCCAACCTCCTTGGTTGAAGCAGCGAACCCACGATTGTTTCTAACCGAAGCGAGCGACGCATCAGAATGGTTAAAGCTCACACGCTACCAACCCGATTCCCACAAGAATTCACACGGGCATGTGCTGGTAATCGCCGGCTCGAGTGGATACACCGGTGCGGCGGCTCTTTGCGCAAACGCTGCAATGCGATCTGGAGCGGGACTCGTGACAGCCGCAGTTCCTTCGTCAGCTCAAGTCGCCATTGCTTCACGTTTGATGCCCGAGGTTATGACGATCGCTTTGGCTGATACGGATCGCGGGGCCATTAGCGATGTTGCCGTTGACCACGCGGTGTCACTTGCGGCTGATGCTACAGCAACTGCTATCGGCCCCGGCCTTGCATCTTCGGACGAACGAACCAGAAAGTTCGTCTACGAAGTTGTGTCGCGCCGAAGCAAGCCAGTGGTAATTGACGCTGACGCACTGAACTGTCTGGCGCCATGGCCTAAGGACCTGCGAGGCTCAGACGAAGCGCCTTTAATCTTGACGCCTCATGTCGGGGAATTAGCTCGACTTGTCGGCTCCGACAAAGAAGTGATTCTGAAGGATCGAATTGAAACAATCCGACAGTTTGCAACTTCAGGCCAGCTTTATGTAGTTCTCAAGGGTGCTCGTGCATTGATGGCAATGCCTGACGGCCGGATCTTCATCAATCCTACTGGCAATGCTGGCCTCGGAACCGCGGGTGCAGGTGATACATTGACAGGATTGATTGTTGGCTTTGTGGCTCAAGCATTTGCCACAGCGGAACTCAAAGCAGACACCGCAGCCACAACAGCGGCGGCCTTGTTTGTGGCGGGCCGCGCTGGTGACTTAGCAGCTTCAAAATACGGTATGAGATGCATGGTGGCCTCTGATGTTCGAGAGATGTTTTGCGCCGCCGTTCAGTCGCTTGACAGTGAGGGCGAGCAACCGAATTGAATCCCATGTTTGCCGGTCACTTGAAGCGTGGCATTTGGTCCTCCCGCTCACCTGAGGAAACCTTCGAAGTCGGCAAAAGGATTGGTGTACAGCTGATGGGTGGAGAGATTCTCTTAATCGATGGGCCTTTAGGCGCCGGGAAGACTGTCTTCGTCAAGGGCGTAGCGGAAGGTTTAGAGATTGATCCAGAGGAAGTGACCAGCCCTTCCTTTACGCTAGTTAACCCACACACGGGTCGACGGCGCCTCTATCACATTGATCTCTACCGCTTGAGTTCAGGTGCCTCAGCAGCTCATGCAGTAGACCTGGATGAACTGCTGCGAGACGATGAGGCGATCATTGTGATCGAATGGGCGGAACGGATTAAGGGTTACCCGTTGCCTTGCAATACGTGGCAGGTGAGAATAGACGGTGATGGAGATTCTGAACGAATAATTGAGCTTGCGGAAACAGGAGAACGTAAAGATGCCTTACCCTGAAATAATGATCCAGCCGATGCGCGAAGAACTGGTGCGACTGGGCTTCCAGGAGCTTCGAGATCCCGATCAAGTCGATGCTGCCCTAACCGGGGCCGAAGGAACGGCGTTGGTTGTGGTCAATTCGATTTGTGGCTGTGCTGCAGGGAAAGCGCGTCCAGGTGTGGCTCTAGCACTGCAACATGAAAGTCGCCCCGAACGACTGTTTACAGTATTTGCCGGAGGCGACATTGAAGCCACCGAGCGAGCTCGTAGCTATTTCGTGGGGTATCCCCCCTCTTCACCATCAATAGCGTTACTTAAGGACGGCAAGTTGGTCCACATGATGGAGCGGCACCACATAGAGAATCGAGACGCTCAACAGATCGCGCAGGAACTGGTTCAGGCGTTCAACAACTACTGCCCCCGTTCCGAAGCTACATCGGCTTAGGCGAGGGTGTCAGTGGATTTTAGTGGCTCTGTTGCCAAGCAGTTTCACTACGTTTGAGTGGGCCAGGATCACGTCTGGTGAGTTTTGTAATGCTTCAAAGTAATTCCGCTGAAAGTTGTCGCCCGTTTCGTCGGGAACCATCAAAAACCGGGCCTGCTCAATCAAACTTCCGGCATCATCCTCAGAGGGCGTGGATTCAGCGGCGAGGAGTTCATCTACCTGCACCACCAATTCTGAGAGATAGTGTAACCAGGCGAAGCTCTGGTCGTGCATCAGCAAGTTCAGGAATTCGTAACTGGTTTCAATTCGGCGATTCGCGCGCTCCCACAAAAAGCGTTGATGATTGATTAGAACCTTGTGCAAACGCAGTAAAGCGTCACGAATTGCCTGCAATCTTTCGATCGTATCTGTTGTAGCAGTCCTTTCCATTCTTATTCCGACGGCATCGAGGTACGCGTTACAGCTTCCAGCAATTTATCGGGTTCTTTATGTTTGGTGTGAAACACCGCTGATGGTGACTTTAGGTTGTTGAGCCGAATTCGCTGGTTCAGCTCGATAACTTTTTCTTTGAACTCACGGAGAGTCCTCTCCCATTCGGGATGCGATGATGATCCTCCAAATAAGGTCCAAGCTCTTCCCAACCTCGTCTTACACTCTTCAAACTCCCTGGCAATGTCTTTCCTCTCTTCGAGCCATGCAGGGGCGAACCCTGCGTTTCGCAGGAGTCTGTGAACGGTTCGGAGGTCTGGATCCTCAAAAGGATTTTCAGACAAGTCAAGCGGCTCACCTTTACCTGCCAGATTGTCGAATGCGCCCTCCTCCATGGCCTCGCGTATTCGCTTCTCAACGAGTGTTTCGTGTCGCTTCATTCGGATCTAGGCTAGCTCCAAACCTACCGGAAACGGAAGTCAAGAATGCAGTTTTGAACGATCGCCACTTCTCGGGGTCACGCAACAATCTGCGTATCTCGGCTTCAAGACCGTAAGCCAGACCGCCGCTTAGCTACGAGATGCCCTGTGTTATGATCCGGACTTCATGCCATCCTCCCTCAGCCTGGACACACCGGTTAGCCACCTTTACAAGTACCGCATTGGGCGGCTGGGCCAAGTGTTGTCTCAAAAACTCGCCGTTGCGTTAGCCGCGCAACTGCCCAACAAGAACGCCAGTCAAGTAACCGTCGGCAACCTTCTCGAATACCTCCCGATGCGGTACGAGGACCGTTCGCGCCCTGCGGGAATTCGCGATCTTCAGGCCGGGAGAGAAGCATCACTTGAACTTATAACAAAGCTTGCTGGCGGCTATCAGGTCAGGAATAGGCGGGGATTCAGCAGGTCACTTTACATATTTGAAATTAGCGCAGAAGACCCGGAAAAGTCTGGTCGCCCAGTAGTGGTCTGGTGGTTTGTATCCGGGGGACATGCGCAGGACATCATCAGGTACTACACAAAGAAGTTCAATAGAGGGGCACGGTTCGTCACCTTTGGTCGCTGGGAATGGGACGCAAGGCGGGGCACTTTCTCGTTACATCTAAACAAACCAGCGGATGAACTTGAGATGTTACCCGGCAGCATAGCTGACGCTGGAACGATAACCACAGCAACCAGACGAAACGGCGAAGAGCAAAGAATAAACGCCATACACGTAGGTCGTCCCGTGCCAGTTTATCGCAAGCTGGGTGAGTTTCAGTCGCAACGAGTTCGCGAGATCCTCTACGGTGTCTTGGATCAGTTGCCCAGTAAGAGTATTCCAGAGTCGTTGCCACCTGACTTGTTGAAACGTCAGAATCTCATTTCACGTGAACGAGCACTGCGCGAGATTCACTTCCCACCTGCAGAAGCTGATCTGAGCACGTACGAGAATTTTCGGAGTGCTGCCCACGTTAGATTCATCTTCGAGGACTTTTTCTGGCTCGCATTTGCATTGATGCTCAAGCGGGGGCACCGCCGCAAGGAAAGCAAGGGCCGAAGCGTTCGGATTGACTCTGACGTGAAGAATGCCATCGCAGCCATCCTCCCCTTCAAACTGACGGCGGCGCAAAGGCGAGTTGTAAAAGAGATCTTTTTAGATCTCAAATCTGACGCGCCCATGAACCGACTTCTACAGGGCGATGTCGGTAGCGGGAAAACGGTTGTTGCACTGATCACAATGATGGCCGCCATGGAGAACAGCCTGCAGTCCGCGCTAATGGTTCCCACCGAAATCCTGGCGGAACAGCACGCCCGAAACATAAAACGCCTACTTGCAAAGACACCGTATCGGGTAGAACTGCTTACCGGCTCAATGCGCAGCGCGGAAAAGAAAAGACTTCACGCCGACATAGCCGCTGGCGAGATTCATGCATGCATCGGGACACACGCACTGATCCAGGAAGCGGTAAAGTTCAATCGGTTAGGGTTGGTGGTGATTGACGAGCAGCATCGCTTTGGCGTGGTCCAACGCGCTGAGCTGCGCGCCCGTGGCCTGAATCCCGACGTGCTCGTAATGACGGCGACTCCAATTCCGCGGTCATTGGCTATGACAGTCTACGGCGACCTTGATGTCTCGGTGATAGATGAGCTCCCGCCAGGCCGAACACCTATCCAAACAGTTGTTTTTGGCGAAGATCAGCGTCGCGAAGTTAAGCAACTCATTGCAAGCGAGATCAGCGCTGGACATCAGGCGTACGTCGTATACCCGCTGGTCGAAGAATCAGAAAAAATGGATCTGAAGGATGCGACAAAGAGATACGAATACCTCCGCGACCGAGTGTTTCCAAAATTCTCCGTAGGGCTGATTCATGGCCGCTTGAAACCTGCTGAGAAGGAGGAAATCATGCGCCGATTTGTGGCGGGAGAAATTCAAATACTCGTATCGACTACGGTAATAGAAGTAGGTGTCGATGTCCCAAATGCGTCTGTGATGATCGTGGAACACGCAGAACGCTTCGGATTGTCTCAATTGCACCAGCTCCGCGGACGTGTTGGACGAGGCGCCGATAAGAGTTACTGCTTGTTGCTTACGTCCGACAAGAAGACGACTGTGGCTGAAGAGCGCTTGGGTATCATGTCCAAAACGAATGACGGATTTGTTATCGCTGAGAAGGATCTTGAAATTCGCGGTGCGGGCGAACTTATGGGAACCAGACAATCGGGCATACCCGAGTTTCGAGTGGGAAATCTGGTTCGCGATCAGCGAATACTCGAGAGAGCTCGGAAGGAAGCAGAGAGGTACCTTAACAAGGGGGACGAGTCCGCCGAAGCCGTTCAGATGATGCAGAGAGCACGCCAGGATCCCCGTTTCGACCTGGCTGCCGTGGGGTAAGATTTTCGTTGAGAATAATTGCTGGTCAGTACCGCGGGCGCAAGATAAAGAGCCCACCTTTGCTCAAGGTGCGCCCTACGTCAGACCGCCTCCGCGAAACTCTTTTTAACGTGGTCGCCCCTAGAGTTATTGGTGCAAGAGTTCTCGACCTTTGTTCAGGATCCGGTGCCATCGGTATTGAGGCATTATCGCGGGATGCTGCCAAAGTAACATTCGTCGATCGGTCGCGAAAGATGTGCGGGCTGATTGAGGCAAATCTTGACTTGGTTCGCGCGCCTGAGGAGCAAACCACAGTAGTTCACGCAGATGCGGCGGACTTTCTCCGGCACTCAATGCGCGACAGCACCGTGCAGCCCTGGGACCTCATTTTCTTTGATCCGCCCTATGACAGCGATTACAGTCGGGTTCTTGAGTTGATAGGGAGCAATGTGTCTTTGCTGTTATCTGACGGCGCGTTAGTGGTGGCCGAGCACCATCACAAAACCGAGCTTCCGAACCAAACCGGCCAAATCTCACGAAAACGAATCCTCAAGCAAGGTGATTCCGCTCTTAGCTTTTACGAGAAGATTTGACAGGCTGCAAGATGTAACAGGATTAATAAAACAGGATTGCGGAGAGCAGAGCATCGAGCGTTTGGTAGACGGTATCTTGTCAATCCCGTCCCGGCCCTCAAGGGGAACTTGTAACAATACTAATGAGCACGATTGCAGGAGCGGAGCGCTGGAGCCTGAAGTTTCGAAGACTTGGTCGCCACTGTTAGAATTATCATATGTACGTGTTAGGAATTGAGACATCCTGCGACGAGACTGCCGCTGCAATCGTTTGCGACGGCCGCAAAATACTCTCCTCGGTTATCGCTTCTCAAATAGAAACTCATAAGCGTTTCGGCGGCGTAGTTCCCGAACTGGCCTCCCGGGAACACCTGGATAAGATTGTGCCGATAGTCGCGGAAGCCTTCGCCCGCGCCGACATCAGCCAAGAGGAGGTCGATGGAATCGCTGTAACCGTTGGGCCCGGACTCGTCGGTTCACTGCTAGTCGGAGTCTCATATGCGAAGGCGATGGCCTTTGCCTTACAGAAGCCCATTGTCGGCGTAAACCATATCGAGGGTCATATCTACTCGGTGGTTTTTGAGAATCCACCCGTTCAATACCCGGCGCTGGCCCTAATCGTTTCCGGCGGTCATACCAACCTTTTCCACATACCCAAACCCGGAAAATATAAGGTGATCGCCCGGACGCGTGACGACGCTGCTGGAGAAGCTTTTGACAAAGTTGCCAAGATGCTGGGTCTTGGGTATCCGGGAGGGCCAGTAATAGAAAGGTTGGCGAGGGATGGAAATCCGCGCGCCGTCAAGTTCTCTCTGCCGAGGATGGGTGACGGATCACCGGATTTTAGCTTTAGTGGACTCAAGACCGCTGTAAGTAAGTTCGTTCGCGAGTCTGGTCTGAAGCCGGTCATAAATGGTGAACCACCGTCGGCACAAATCAAGGACCTCGTTGCGAGCTTTCAACACGTGGTCGTGCGTTCCCTGGTGAACACAACCGAACGAGTGGCGGAAGACTATCGACCGCAAACGATCATCGTAGCCGGCGGAGTAGCGTGTAATGGAGTACTACGAGAGGCGGCACGATCAATGGCGGCGCGAATTGGCGCACCGGTGTTTTTCCCTTCTCCACATCTTTCCACCGACAACGCGGCAATGATCGCTGCCGCCGGAGCGGTGAAACTAGTCGCAGGCGAACGGGGCGACTTAGACATGAACGCCGATGTGACGCTGCGATTGCAGAATATCGATTTGGAAGAAGAGGCTCGAAAGCGGGCAGGGGCTCGCTACCGTCTTTAAAGAAAAACTAAGGAATCAGAATCAGCTTACCACTTGTCTTTCTTCCCTCAAGGTCTCGATGCGCTAGTTCCGCTTCACTGAGTGAATAGGTCTTGTGAATTCGCAAGCGTAACGCATCGCTAACAATCATCTGAATTAGATCGTTTGCTCGCCACTCAAGCTCTTCACGGGTGAGCGTGTAATGTGCCAATGTGGGCCGCGTTATGAAAAGTGAGCCTTTTTGCGAGAGCTTTATCAAGTCAAAAGGCGGTACAGCCCCGCTTGAGCCGCCAAAGAGCACCAGATACCCACGCGGGCGCAATACGTTCAGGTCTTTTTCGAATGTGCTCTTCCCCACACCGTCGTAAACAACGTCGACGCCTCTTCCAGCGGTCAGCTGCAAGGTCTCAGTTTCGAAGTCGGCCTCAGTGTAAATGATGACTTCGTCGGCGCCCGCCGTTTTCGCAAGGTCTGCCTTTTCAAGCGAACCAACTGTTGCTAAGACGCGTGCGCCAATGTTTTTGGCCATTTGCACAAGCAAAAGTCCAACACCACCTGCTGCGGCGTGAATCAGGGCGGTCTCGCCCGCCTTCAAAGGGAACGCACTGCGACACAGGTAGTGAGCGGTCATTCCTTGAAGCATCGCTGCGGCAGCTTGCTCGAACCCAAGTTCGTCCGGAATTCGAATCAGACGGCTGGCTGGTACCACGGCGTATTCGGCATAGCTACCCACCTGACCAACATAAGCAACACGATCACCCACCTTCACGACGGTAACTTCTTCGCCGAGCTTTGTGACAACTCCCGCACCTTCCTGTCCGTTTACAAATGGCAGTGGGACCGGGTATCGCCCTTCACGGAAATAAACGTCAATGAAATTAACCCCAGCAGCGTGCAGTCGAACAAGCGCCTCACCCGCTTTCGGCTCGGGCACAGGGAGGTCAACAACTGTTAATACTTCTGGACCACCCGTCTGCGCGACCTGTATTGCTCTCATGAATCTAGAACCCCAAACAGCTTTTTCCTACGTTGAATAGAGCCACTGCGTTTAAGTGGCGTTTAGCAAGACCCTCACATGTGGCAACATCTCTTTCCTATCACCATAAGTTAAAAACCGCCCAAACTAAAGGAGAGTTTGAGCGGTGGTCTGTAGTTTCATGGAGGATGAATAGTTAACCGAAAATATCTCGAACTTTGTCCACAAGTCCTTTGTCCTCGAGATCTTTGTTCTCAATTGCGGCAAGTTGCTCCAGCAGTCTTCGCTGCTCTCTAGTCAGCGAGGTCGGTGTAACGACGCTTACTGAGACAAAAAGATCACCGCGGCCACGGCCACCCAAGACCGGCATGCCCTTTCCCTTTAAGCGAAAAACAGTGCCAGTTTGCGTTCCCATCGGTATCTTGAGCTTCTCATCATCTTCCAGAGTTTGTACAGATATATCTGCACCCAGCGCCGCCTGGGCAAACGTGATCGGTACGGAAGCGTAGAGGTTGCTTCCCTGACGTTCGAATTGCTCGTGTTCTGCAATGTGAATGACGACGTAAAGGTCACCTGCAGGTCCCCCCTGTGTTCCCGATTCACCTTCACCTTGCACACGTAACCGTGACCCGGTCTCAACACCCGCGGGAATCTTGACTTCCATTTGCTTCTCGCGCTCGACCCGCCCGACGCCGCCGCACTCCCGGCAAGGATCCTTAATTACGCGACCGGCTCCGCGACAGGCGTGGCATGTGCGCGCAACCGAAAAGAACCCTTGCTGATATCGAACTTGACCAGTGCCTCCACAGGTATTACAAGTCTCTGGCTGCGTACCCGCGGCTGCTCCGCTGCCCGAACAACGTTCACATGTCTCCAGCCGGGGTATCCTCAGTTGCGCCGTCATACCCTGGTAAGCATCTTCCAGGGAGATCTCGAGGTCGTATCGGAGATCCGCACCGCGCTGCGCGGCGCTCCGGCGAGCTTGGCCCCTTCCGCTCCCGAACACATCTCCAAACCCAAACAGATCACCCAGAATATCTTCAATCCCACCAAACCCGGGGGCTCCCCAATTTGCACTTCCGGCACTGGAAACCCCGGCGTGCCCGAAGTGATCGTAACGACGACGCTGATCGGGATCTGACAGTACGCCGTAGGCTTCAGCAGCCTCCTTAAACCTCTCTTCTGCGGTTGGATCGTCGGGATTCTTGTCTGGGTGGTATCGAACTGCGAGTCGCCGATAAGCGCTCTTTAGTTCCTGATCCGATGCTGTACGACTGACACCTAATATCTCGTAATAATCTCTCTTCTTCATTAACTCTGAAACGTGATCCTTCTTATTTTGTCTATATGGAATCGGCGTTCTGTGACGTTTCCTCGTCCAGAGGTTGCATCATCGCCGTGGTCAATTGCGTAGCAATACGTTCCACTCCGGTTAGCGCGGCATCGATGTCTTCGATATTGTCCGTCTCTACCGCAGCTTCAGCTTCAAGGAAAATTCTTTCCGCGATTTCCTGATCGTTTTCCGACAATATACCTCCGAATTGCGTGAATGACTTCTGCGTGTTCCTCAACAACGACTCCAGCTTGTTGCGTAAAACCAGCTTTTGTTTGGCTTCGCGATCGCTCTCTGCAGACTCCTCGGCCTCCTTGAGCAACTGATCGATTTCGTCCGGGGTCAGACCCGAAGTTGGAGTGATGCGCATCTGCTGTTCCTGACCGGTCGCCTTGTCCTGCGCCGACACTGAGACGATGCCGTTAGCGTCAACTTCAAATGAGACTTCAATCTGGGGAACGCCACGAGGGCAGGGCGGGATGCCTACCAACTCGAACTTGCCCAACGATCGGTTTCCCTCGGCTACCTCTCTTTCCCCCTGCAGAATGTGGATTTCAACTGAGGATTGATTGTCAACCACAGTAGTGAACGTAAGACTGTTACGCAGAGGAATCGTAGAATTCCGATCGATGATCTTGGTAAAGAGGCCACCGCGGGTCTCTAAACCCAGACTCAGTGGCAAGACATCCAGCAAAACTATGTCCTTCACTTCACCTGTCAGTACGCCACCCTGAATCGCGGCACCCATCGCTACGACCTCATCGGGATTTATTTCAGCAGACGCACGCTTTCCAAAAATCCTTTCAACTGTTCTTTCCACAATTGGCGAGCGTGTCTGGCCACCTACCAAAATTACTTTGTCAATATCGCTTGCTTGGAGCTTGGCATCCTGCAAAGCCTTGTGGCACGGCTCGACTGTCTGTTCGATTAAATCGCTGACTAGATTCTCAAACTCCGATCGGGTCAAAGTCTTATTGAAGTGCTTAGGCCCGGTAGCATCAGCCGCAATAAACGGCAGGTTGATATTGGTTTCGCTTGCCGAAGACAGTTCGCACTTGGCACGTTCAGCAACTTCTTTCAGTCGCTGAAGTGCCAGACGGTCCTGCCTCAAGTCAATTCCTGTGTCCGAGACGAACTGATCTGCCATCCAGTTCATGATGCGCTCGTCGAAATCCTCGCCACCAAGAAAAGTGTTTCCGGACGTCGAGAGAACTTCGAAAACGCCGTCATTCATCTCGAGGATGGAGATATCAAACGTACCACCACCTAGATCATAGACAGCAATTCTCTCAACCCCGGTTCGTCCTAGGCCATAAGCCAGAGCGGCGGCGGTGGGTTCGTTGATGATCCGTTCGATCGTTAAGCCTGCGATTTTCCCAGCGTCCTTGGTGGCTTGCCGCTGCGTGTCATCAAAATAAGCAGGTACAGTGATAATCGCGTTGGTCACTGCTTCCCCTAGAAAGTCCTCAGCGGCGGCCTTTAGTCGCTGTAACACTATTCCGGATAGCTCCGGCGGACTGTAACTCCGCCCTTGCACCCTGACGCGCGCATCACCATTCGGCGAATCGATGATCTCAAACGCAGACGCTTCACGCATGCGCTGCACCTCAGGCGAGCTGAACTTTCTGCCAATCAGCCGCTTGACGGCATAAACGGTATTTGCGGCATTTGTAACGGCCTGACGTTTAGCGATCTGACCAACCAAACGTTCGCCCTTGTCTGTAAAGCCCACTACGCTAGGGGTTGTTCTTCCGCCCTCTTTGTTGGGAATAATTTGCACCGCGCCGCCTTCAAGGACTGAAACGCAGCAGTTGGTGGTTCCCAGGTCTATTCCAATCGCTTTTCCCATGCGAACTCTTCTAGAAGTGGTTTATAACTACTTTTTCACCGCAACTTTCACTAGTGACGGGCGAATGAGCTTGTCACCCATGCGGTATCCGCGGACTATTTCTTGCACAATCGTATCAGGCTCGTATTCGTCAGTGGCTTCTGTCACGACGGCTTCGTGGAAGTGTGGATTGAATGGCTCACCGACGGCAGGAACAGGTTTGACACCCAATGCGTCAATGACACCGTCAAGCTGTTTGTAAATTAGGTCCACGCCACTTAGGAAATGTCTGAATTCGTCAGATTCAGTACTTTCAACCGAAGCTTCCGTATCGAGCGCCCGCCTAAGGTTGTCCAATACCGGAAGAAGTTTTGAAGCGATGTCAGCAACGGCGCGATTGTATGTCTCAGTTCGCTCCCGTTCAATTCGTTTTCGAAAATTCTCGAAGTCTGCTTGCCTGCGCGCCAGACGGTCCTTTAATTCGCCGGTCTCCTTCTCGACGCGCTTAAGCTCGGCACGCGTCGCTACCAGTTCTGCCACCTCAGGGCCGCCACCTTCAGGCGCGACTGATGGGTGGGAACCCTCGACAGAATCCTCATACTGATCGCCGACGATTTCCTGATCGTCGGTTTCAGCTGCGAAATTATCTTCTTTTAGAGCCATCTCTTCCGTCTGCTCGATGTCCTCGCCCCCATCCAGAGCTGTTTCGGAGTTTTGAGACTCCTGAACATCCTGATCCGGGGCAAGGTCAGAACCCTGCTTGTCCAGGAATCTGATCGGAATTCGATTCCACTTCTTTTTCGTTTTTTCGGAGGGCATCGAGTGCAGTCTTGATCGCCAGGGACAATGTTAGGGACCGATCGATCACGCCCGAGGAACTTCTTCATTGAGCCGCCGCTCAATCAGACGCGCCATGTAGTTTACCATAGCCATCACCCGTGAATACTCAATCCTCATCGGCCCCACTACGCCCAGTGTTCCAACCGTTTCGCTGGATCCCAGACGATATGGTGCCGTGATCAAAGCACAATGGCGCATCGATGAAGTGGGGTGCTCCCGTCCAATCAAGACGTGAATGTCATTAGAGGTTGCGTACTCTTCTCGCGACACGCACTCATTGAGAATCTTGATGAGACGAGATTTTACTTCAAAAGTCTTAAACAGCTCCCTCATCCGATCGATATCTACAAACTCGGGTTTTGAGAGAATATTTGATGTGCCCTCTACGTAAACGTCTCCTGTCGAAGTTTCATCCCCCTCCAGACTCATATCGCATAGCAGTATCGCGTTTCTCAACAGTCGATCGTAAAGAGCCTTCTCTTCCCTCATCAGCTCAAGGATTTCGGCTCGGATAGCAAGCAACGTTTTTCCAGAAAACTCGGTGTTGAGGTATCGCGCAGTCCTCTCCAGCTCGTCCTGAGTGAGAACGTCCTCAATTCTGATGATCTTGTTGTGAACGTTGTTGGCGCCAGTTACTAGCACCACCAGGATGCGCTTGTCAGAAAGGAGCAGAAACTCGATATGTTTGAGTTGATTACCAGCTAGCGAGGGTGACACCACAATTCCGACGTTCTCAGATAGTTCCGAAAGCGCCCGAGATGCTTGCTCCATGATTCGTTCGGAACTAAGAGAAGTTGGTTCGTCGGACGGGAATAGGCGTTCCAGAGCATTAAGGTCGGCGCGAGAAAGTCGCTTCTCGCCGAGCATGTTGTCTACATAATAGCGATAGCCTTTGTCTGTGGGGATACGACCAGCGGAGGTATGCGGCTGCTCCACCAAACCCGCCGCTTCCAAGTCCGCCATAACATTTCGGATAGTTGCGGAACTCCAACCCTGTGCATTTTTGAAACGCTGAGACAGGATCTTAGAGCCTACAGCCTCACCTGAAGCTAAGTGTTCCTTGATAACGGCCGCCAATACGGCCTGACCCCTTGCGTCAGGTGTCTCAGCATTTGAGGGCGTGGTTTTTCGGCGACGGGGCATTGCGGTAAATCTTCCATTCAGAGCGACTTAACGGGAATGAGTGCCTGAACGAACGGCACCGTCGGCAGTATAAGGAATGTTTTAAACCCCTGCAAATAGGGCTGACCGAAAATTTCTCCTAATATCGTACTCACTGTCACCATTTATCTGGCCGCGTCGTATTCTGTCCGTTAACTACTGCAAACAAACCGCTTAAGCCATGCTCTAACTGGCCTTGGCTAAATGTTCACTTCGACTTTCAATTTTTTCGCAGTTTTCCTGAGCTTTTTTGTGACCTCCCAGCTTCAATTGACGCCCGCACCACCCCGTACTTAAGATGTCTGCACATTCGGTTCAGTCCCCCCGGACCGCAACTCGGATCCTGGTAAGCAATCCGGCGCTCGCTTTACACTTCGCGCCTGCGCTCGCTTGAACAACATTGTAGCCGTGAACGATCTAAGTAAATACTTCGCCGATGCGTTTCGTCATCTGGGAGGGAATCGCAACATTCCCGCAATCGAAGTACGCTTTTACCCCTATGCCGGGCTACATCACACCATCCGAGTTCGTTCGGGACGGGTATACGTTCGCCTCTCCGACATATGCAACACCGGTTCTCAGGACGTGCTTCGAGCGTTGGCCTTTGTGCTGGTGGCGAGACTTTTAGGCAAGAGGGTGCCCGACGTCCACGACCGAGTCTACCGAGATTACTCGTTGACACCGGAAGTGAGGCGTGCTGCCGATATCGCACGCAGACGCCGTGGCAGAAAGCGAATCTCTTCAGCGCAAGGGGTAACCTATGAGTTAGATCGACTGTTTAGTCGACTCAACAAGAAATTCTTTGATGGCGTCCTCGAAAAACCGACCTTGACTTGGTCCCAACGGAAGACTCGAACAATTCTTGGTCATCACGACCGCGTGTACGAGACGATTACAATCAGCAAGACCCTCGATTCCCCGGAAGTCCCTGAATGGTTTGTAGAATACATCCTCTACCACGAAATGCTGCACATGAAACATGCCGCTCGCTTTATCAATGGCCGGCGGTACTACCACACTGCAGCCTTTCGGCAAGATGAACGACGTTTTCCACAATACAACGAAGCTCAGCGTTGGCTTGAACGATTTGCCCGCCGCCGCCGCATGCCGCGAGCCGCGTAATTGTTAGTGGAACCTTTTACGAATTCCGACGTTATTAAGGGTTGAGGTAGGTGGGCTCCTCAGGAAAGGCGGCTTATCCGGGATGTTTTTCAGTCCCGGGTTTGGTCGCCTTTTTGCCTTCCTACACGTGCATGCTAGACTACGCGGTTTGCAAAACACGGGCTTTGTTCCTCGCCTGGAACCAAGGTTACAGTTCACTTCTGATACGGAGAATTAACTCTACACATGGCAATACCCGCTACTCACATACGGCGCGGCATGGTGATTCTGTTTGAAGGAGAGCCGTGCAAAGTGATTGAATTCCGCCATCACACCCCTGGAAATCTGCGCGCTATGGTGCAGACGAAATTACGTAACATCCGAACCGGTTCTTCCTTTGAACATCGATTCCGCTCAGCGGACACCGTCGAACGCGCAAGCCTTGAGCAGCATGAGATGGAATACCTGTACTCCGATGGCTCCCATCACCACTTCATGAACACTCAAAATTACGAGCAGGTTGCGCTAAGCGAAAAAGACTTGGGAGACGCAGCTCAATGGCTGGCGCCCGGACTTAAGCTTCAGGCGGAGTTTTATGATGGCGCGCCAATTGGTATTGATCTGCCGCCATCGCTGGAGCTTACCGTGACTCGGACTGAGCCTACGATGAAGGGGGCGACCGTCTCTAACGTGAACAAGCCTGCAACCCTGGAAAACGGCGTCACTATAAGTGTTCCTCCATTTGTGAATGAAGGCGACCGTATTCGCGTTGATCCTTCTGAAGGCCGCTACATAGAACGGGCCAAATGAACGTTGACCGAGGGAACGACGAGCTACCATCCCGTACCGAGAGTACCGATCGGAGCGTCCACCCATGTACGTCATTTATAGTTTTTTGCTGACGTTCGGCTTCGTCCTACTACTTCCCTTCTTTCTCCTGGATCTCATTCGGCATGGCAAGTACCGCGCCGGTCTCCGTCAACGTCTGGGGCAAATCGACCAACTTACTGGAACTGAATCACCGATTTGGCTGCATTGCGTTTCAGTGGGCGAGACACAAGCAGCACGACCGCTAGCCAAACGACTGCGCCAGGAGTATCCAAACCACCCCTTAGTGATATCCACCATTACTTCTACGGGTCAAAGGTGGGCCAGCGAAGTCTTCAAAGGCGTGGCGCGGCAAGTCATCTATTTCCCTTTTGACTGGTCCTTCAGCGTTCGGCGCAGCCTGACTCAAATCAACCCTGCGGTGGTGTTGCTAATGGAGACAGAGATATGGCCAAACTTTCTCCGGGTTTGCGAAAAGCGGCGCATTCCCGTGGTCATTGTGAACGGTCGCATTTCAGAGCGTTCTTGCCGTCGCTATCGCGTTGCAAAGCCTTTTATGCGACAAGTTCTGCGGACTGTCGATCTCGCAATTATGCAATCAGAAGAAGACGCTCAGCGACTATTGCGGCTTGGTGTTCCCAAAGAGAGGATATTCACTTCGGGCAACCTAAAATTTGACGCAGGAATCGGGGAGATCCCCTCCGAACTCACGAGTCAGATCGCTAGCACCTTCCAACTAAATAAAAGGCCGCTAATTGTCGCCGCAAGCACCCATTCTCCAGAAGAGAAGATTCTAATAGAGGCATTTGCAAGGATTCACTCCACCCCCGCGGCAACGAAGCCGCGATTATTGATCGCACCCCGCCATCCTGAGCGTTTTGGTGAAGTGGCTGAGATGATGAAGGCTTCAGGGTTCACATGGACCCGCAGAACCTCACCAACGGATCAAGAAGCTGATTTGATGTTGCTGGACACGATCGGCGAGCTCGCTGCGACTTATTCGTTAGCATCGATCGTTTTTGTGGGCGGGAGCATCGTGAAAGCTGGCGGTCACAACATACTGGAACCAGCGGCCGTCGGAGCTTGTATCGTAACGGGCGCACATACCTTCAATTTTGCTGCGATAACAAGAGAGTTCTTGCTTCACCAAGCGATGGTGCAGTTATCCCCTTTTACGAATTCTCAAGCGGTTGAAGAATTAGCTCTAGTCTTCTCAAAACTGCTCGCTGATTCCGAACTTAGAGCGAGTCTACGGCGACGGGCTGGCGATTTGGTGGAACAGAATCTTGGTGCTACGGAAAGAACGATGAAGTTTCTAAAGCCGTTATTTCGTTACCATAAGCTCGCCCCAGCTCCGGGGGCAAACCTGCCACGTGAAAAGGCCCATACAGCATGAGGGGTTCGCCAATGCTTCATCCCGTAAGTGCTATCTACGGCGCTGCGGTGCGTGCAAGATTGTCTGCGTACTCTAAAGGCCTGCTCTCACCTTTCTCGCTCGGGGTTCCGACGATTAGCGTGGGAAACATTACGGCTGGTGGCACCGGCAAAACTCCAATGGTGGAATGGCTGTGTCGCAAGTTGTCTCAAGAGGGCCGAAAAGTTGGAGTACTTACGCGGGGATATAGACGAGACTCGCCGCAAAGTCGTGTCCTGGTCTCCGACGGGATTTCCGTATACGCCAACGCTTGGGAGGCGGGGGATGAAGCATTCCTTCTTGCTGAAAGATTGGTCGGCGTTGCGGCGGTAATAAGCGATGCGAACAGGACGGCAGCGGGTCGGTGGGCACGTGACGAGCTGGGGTTGAATGCATTCGTCCTGGACGACGGATTTCAGCATCTACAATTGAGTCGCGATCTGGATCTTCTGCTCATCGACGCAACTGATCCGTGGGGCGGAAACAGTCTGTTGCCATTGGGTCGCCTGCGTGAACCCGTGTCCGGCTTACGTCGAGCGGATTGTATAGTCATTACCAGGGCCGAAGAACCAACAACAGTCAACGACCTCATAACCGAAATAAAGGCAATTAGCGACGCGCCACGGGTGCTCAGTTCACGAATGCGCGTTCGCGGCGTCGAGCTGTTGAATGAGATTGGTGGATTAGAAGATCCGAGAGGCAAGCCTATGGCGGCCTTCTGCGGGATCGGTAATCCTAATGCTTTCTTCAACCAACTACGCCGTGACAACTACAACGTCGTGCTGACGCGGGCATTCCCCGACCACCATCGATACAACCAGGCCGATATCGAGGCAGTTGTGCGAGAGGGTCGTTTGCGCGGTGCTCAATCCGTGGTCACGACCGCCAAAGACGCCGTAAAGCTGCGCGAACTCAAGTTCAGCGTGCCTTGTTACGTACTGGAAATCGAGGTCGAAATGGAGCAAGAGGCCACACTCGTCGATCTTATCCGAAGCTTACTGTCGAGCAGCGAATAGTTTAAGGAGTTGGCGCGGGGACGGTCGGCGAAGGTAACGTGGGATTGGGAGACGGTTTAGAGCTGGGTGCCGGCTCTGGTGTCGTGTTCGCATTCACGGATTTGGGAGGGGACGGCAGCGGCAGAACCGGGGCAGTTCGGTTGCTGTTCACATTCACGTTGGCGTCTGGTTCGAAGTTGGCATTCGGATCCAAGGCATTCTGATCGTCCGCGGGCGATGGGGAGGCGTTCGAATTACTAACGGTTGAGTTTGTGGTGTTGCCTACGGGAATCATCGATTCGTCCCTTCCCGTGGGTGGAGAAACCGTCTCGACAGGCTGGCTGTTTGGATCCGACACCAGGGAAGGCTCTGTTGGAGCAAGCGTGCTCCGTTCTGGTCCTCTGGTGAAGGCATAGATCACCCCAAATATGATCAAGAGTCCGACCACCGATGGTATGAGCACCTTCCAGGGATTGAAGCTGCTGACTAAAGTGGGCGCGGGCGCGACCGGTGCGCCAGTCGGAACAACCACTCCACGAGCTCGCACTAACGTTTCCTCATCACTTTGATCTGCGGGTGCCATTGTTTCACCGACTCTATGTTGGCCACCCTCGGACGCGGGAACACTGTGCTCCGCCGCCATGGTTAGATCTTCAACCATTTCAGACACTTTTTGGTAACGATTCTCAGGTAATTTGGCCATCGCCCGCTTGATAATCATTCCCATGACCTCAGGCAGATCCGGTCGTTCATCATGAACCGACGGCGCGGCTTCCTGAAGCTGCTTCATCATGATTGCGGTAGGCGAGGGACCCGTAAAAGGAAGATGGCCTACCAGCATTTCATAGAGGATTATTCCCAGTGAGTAGATATCTGAGCGCGCATCGATATCTTGTGACTGTGAGCATTGCTCGGGAGACATGTATTGCGGTGTCCCAATGACTAAATCGGGAGCTGTGAGCGCCGCATCGTAACCATCATCGGGCTCTTTTATCTTCGCAATCCCAAAGTCCAACACTTTAGCGTAGTCCCCCGAGTTCGTTGTCAGGAGCATTACGTTGTCGCTCTTTAAATCTCTATGCACCACGCCCTGTTCATGGGCAGCGTCGAGCGCACCACCCACCTGCTTAATGATCTCAACGGCACGCTTCAGAGGCATTGGCCCATCTTCGCGAACAACTTCTTTTAAGGTTCGGCCACTCAGATATTCCATCACGAGAAAGACGACGCCTGCTTCGTCTTCTCCGAAGTCGGTGACGCTTAAGGCATGCGGGTGTGAAATCCTCGAAGCAGCGCGGGCCTCCCGTGAGAAACGAGCTACGATCTTCTCATCGGCCGCCAGTGAAGGGTGGAGGACTTTAATAGCTACGGTTTTATCCATCAACACATGGGTGCCACGATACACGCCCCCCATTCCGCCTTCACTGATTTTCTCCTCAATGCGGTACTTTCCGGCGAGTGTCTTACCCACCAGCGAATCCCCGGTGCGCTCAAGTGCATTGCCGTCGGCAGGACACAGCGTAGTCGTATCCGGGTACTCTGTTCCGCATTTCGGACATATTTTCATCTAAGAGTTTTAGCCTCGCTTCGGTTTTGCGCGGAAAGAATGTGAGCCTATCACAACGAGATCAAAGATACGAAACGCTCATGCATTGAAAACCCCAGGCTAAAACAAATTGCGAGCGCGGCCTGAAGCTCGCGCTCGCAAGGACGTGTCCTAGTGCAAAGCTTAAAGGGTGAATACAACTAGAAGCGCAAACAGCACCAGCGATTCGATCAGTGCCAGACCAAGGATCATCATCGTTTGAATTTTTCCCGATGCTCCTGGGTTTCGCGCGGCACCCTCGCAAGCCGCAGCTCCGATACGTGACTGGCCCAATGCTCCACCAAAGACGGCGATAGCGAATCCGATGCCCGCACCAATGTATCTCAAACCGCTGGTCTGGGTGGCTGCAGCCGTCTCCTGCGCCTGCGCGAGTGCCGGCATCGCCGTCGCCAGCACTCCCATCACAGCAAACATAAGCATGCTGAGTTTTTTCATTTGTTTGTCTCCATGTGAAGTTACAGCTTGAAATTGATGCTGAAAGAGCCGCAAAAGATAAGCTACTGCATTGAGTTGTTATGATTTCGCCTGCATCCGGTATCCACCGCCCCTCGATCAACGGCGCTCCAGCGAGACAGACACTACGTTAAAACTCGAACGATAATCTGCAACGACAGTTGCTACTTCGTCTGCGTTTCATCAGCGCTGGCGCGGCAACGTGCTCGGGCACATGCGCTCGGGCCGCTCGCCGCGCATATATACAAAACTCATGCGGTCGCAGGTGCGACATGTTCACCCCTATGATCATGAACCGTTTCAACTGCACTGTGCGTCTCCTCGGCATGATCATCGTGTGCGTGCGCCACCTCACTCAAGTAGAGCTGCGACAAAAGGACGAATACGAAGGTCTGAATTAATGCTACGAACACACCAAGTGGCATTAAGAGAATTGGTATTCCGAAATAAGTCCAGGGTGCGGCTAACCCGGAAACTGTGACTGCGACCTGCTCATCTGCGAACATATTGCCGAAGAGACGAATGCCGAGCGAGAACGGCCGGATAAAATTGCTAATCGCCTCGATTGGAAAGATGAGGGGCGCTATCCACCAAACAGGGCCAGCCCAATGCTTCAGGTGAGCCAATAATCCGTTTTCTTTTATGCCGATGTAGTTGTAATAGAGAAATGAGCTCAGTCCCAGGGCAAATGTCACACTGACCGCTGCCGTAGGTGCCATAAAGAGCGGAAAGAGTCCCATCAGATTTGATACGAGGATCAGCACCGCGAAGGTCATCACCACAGGAAAGTACTTCAGTCCATGTGGGCCAACGATATCTGCAAGCATTCCGCGGATCGCCAGCACGGCGAGCTCCAACGTCTGTTGCCCGTGACCCGGATCTTCTGTTGAGAGTCTGCCTTTCAAGATCCAAATGATTGTGACACTCAGAATACAAGCAATCACAAACATGACGGTGTACCAGGGGATTGCCGTCTCGGGTGTGTATGGACCAAAGACCGCTTCCGGCGTCGTGTGAAACTTAGCAAAGAACGATTTCCACAATGGATAGGTGTACTGCATCTGCAGGTGATGGACTGGCTCACCGAGATAGTGGTTTACAAGTTCAACAATAATGGGCGTGTGATGTGCCGATTGACCCGCGTGCTCAGATGCCCCTGCAGTTTCAGACCAAAACATCAACGAATTTCCTCTCGTCTAACAAATGAAAAATAGAACTCCCTGCCCGCCTCGAGAAACAACGCCGCCACAAAGCTACACAAACCCACAACAGTAGCCGGCAATGAAATAAGGTCTAACCTATACGCGACAAGAACTGTCAGACCGATGACAACGTATCGCAGAACAAACTTGATCAGCCCTAGCTGTGGACGCGTACCTGGACTGAACGCGGCGAACGCCGAGGCAACAGAATTTCTCATCCAGTGAAAATTCAGTACAGAAAGAACTCCGCCGAGTAGCAGTCCCGCAGAAGCGCGCCAGTTAAGAAACACCAACGAACCCAGCACTGCCAGCCCGATAGCCACAACCATAGTGGAAAAAACACGACTGTTTATTGAGGATTTTGGATAGGGCGTACCCGGAGGGTCACTGGGTATATGGCCGAGTTTCTTCATCAGCAAAGCTGGTGATTTTACTGGGGAAGGAGGATATTGTCGAGCAGGCGAGACTCTATTTCACTATTACTCTTTTCAACTCAAGATCTTTCTTCCAGAAGTGCTCATCGCGCACCGCTGCGGCCACTTCTTCAGTTGGGCCGCTTAAGCGAACTTCACCTTCGCCTCCTATCGATCTTCCTTTTAACTTTCCCTCCGTAACTGCAGCCTTTACCTTGTCCCGATCGAGTAACCATAACACGGCCTTGTCACCCTTCACTTCGTATCTCACAAGAATGTGGCCATCGTCAGTTGCAGTTTTCCCTTTCTCCAACAGCACAAGCCACAGATAGCGCCGCGCTCCCTCCTGTGCTGAATAAGCATTGAAGATAGGACCGCGACGCTCTTTTCGTTTGGTTATGAAAACATCAATGGTTTCGCCGGCTGCACGGCGGAACTCTACGATCCCGCCCTCTTCATCGAGGACCAGCCAGCCGCCGAGTAGGGCCTCATCCACCATAGCTTTGCTGATGTCAAACGGCGGATTGGTACAGGTAACCACGCAACCGACACTCAGGATTGCTGTTACCGCCAGCAGAACTAGATACGCGTAGAGGGTCTGCTTCAATCTAACCTCAACATGAATGATCTGAACGTGGCCACTAAAGATTTGCGTATAGAATTTGGGCGCGGATTATATCAACTCGGGTTAGGTTGATAATGACGATATTGAGCAGGCCAAATACTATCCCGAAGATCGATTTTCTGCTCGAATATGAACCTCGGGTGGTCCATTACGAGGTCGTGGGTCAGGCGTGGTCCAGTTCGCTGAAAGAATAGGTTTTTAGAGAGCGGCGTTTCGCGTTACCTACGTAAACTGTTCCCTAGTCCGACAGTTTTGAGGTGAGCTTAACGAACTCGTAGAAACCGGCGGCTGCTCCGAGTACCAGGCCTCCGACCATGAACCAGGGTGACGTCTCCAGCCACCGATCCACTAACCACCCAATCCCGCAAAGCGCCGCTACGGAAGCAAACAAAGTAAAGGCGGCGGCGTAGGCGATGCCGCTCTTTCGATTTGTCTCATCTGGCGGCGGATCAGCCATCGCAGCTACCAACTTTCACGATTCAGATAGTTCTTAGGAAGTTCGTACAATAGCGCCCTCTGCGAATGTCTCATCGAATCATGAATAAAGCAGACATGCGTGCACCAACACGAGTTGCCACCGTCGATCTGCTCAAGCTCGGTTAGGCGATGCTGGCTCGCCCAAAGCGCACCAAAGTCGTAATTGTAATCCTTCAGCGTCCCGAACTTCTGACGCAACTCGCACGCGCGCACATCACCGTTGTAATCAATCACCGCAGTTGTCTCGCCGGCAGTGCAGGGAAAGGGCCATGCACTGCGTTGCTGAAAATTTGCGTGTTGCGTCCGGTAATGAGTCGTAATTGCGCCAACGTACGCAAGGTTCTTCACAAAGCGTCTGCTGGCGTCGTCGCCCGCAAACATTCGATCCCCGTAGCGTTTAGTAAGCCTTGACGCGAATGCATAGATCCCGGGAAGCGCTGCAGGAGGTATCTGTTTGATGGCGTCGCCGACCAAGGTTTCGCCACGTACAATATTGAAATACTGGCCATCAAGGTGGAAGTTTGCCCACATAAATTCGCCAAGCTTCTCAACCTCGAGATAGTTTTCAGCGCAGACAACGGTGTTGACATTCAAACGAAACCGATCAGCGTACCTCTGCTTTAAAGGGTAAAGCGAAGTAATGCACTCCAGGGCTTTGTCCCAGTTTCCGGGCACACCTCTGATGCGGTCATGTGTTTCCCCGTATCCATCAAGCGCAATGTTCAAATAGAGATCCACATTGTGCTTGTCTAGTGCATGGTCGACGACAGCGAACACTCGATCTTTGATCAAGCCATTTGTGGGAATTATTAAACGGTCAACGCGATTGTTACTTATGAAAGCATCTATGATTTGATCTATATCACGGCGCAAGGTCGGCTCACCGCCCGACAACCAGAGGTCAGTTATCGACGGCATCGTCTCTGAAACGCTAACTAACTGGTCAAGACTTAGATCACCGGGCTGGTTCAGTTCTGCGTGATAAAAGCAGGTCTGGCAGAAAGCGTTACAGCGCGACGTCACAAATAGAATGACGGTACCTAATCGCTTGACTCGATTAGTCGAACGCAGGAGTTGCACAAGTTGTAATGCTTTGTTCGGCAATGACGTTTCCAGATTCACCGACTATTCGGATTGCGCGCGATGATGACAGCTTCATTCGGTGATTTCAATTCATACGTGATTCCCCGCCATTCAATTCGGTTCGAAACACCGGCAACGACGCAATTCACGAGAAACAAGAGCGAAGCAAGCGGCCACAGAAGCAGGTGAGCCAGTGTGGTTCGCATCAACTCGATTCTGTGGGCCTTAAGAACCAGGGCCACTCCCCGAAGCCGAACGTATGATTTGATTGCGCCAAGAGCGAAAATGATGAAAAGCAACGCAACCAACAGCCAGTCTGGTTCCCCGCGAATTCCACTGATCAAGGCGATAGCTAATCCGCCAAAGAACACGACGCTAAACAAGAAGCTGCCGAGCAGCAGAGGCTTCCACAAGTGCGGTGCATAGGTCCGGGTAATCTTCAGTTGACGATTGCTGAATTCAAGCAACTCAAAGAAGTTGCAACTATCGAAGGACGGAACAAGACATTCAGGAACAAACCGAATCGGGAGGTTGTTCTCCTGCAACACTGTTGTGAGGATGAAGTCATCCGAAACCGTGCCACGCCAACGCTCTTCGATCTTCAGGTCTACAAAGAGTTTCTTACGGATAGCTGTCGAGCCACCCCAGCAAAAGTTTCGATCTTCGCGTGCCCCCAGCGCAGAGGCGATGGATCCGTTCCAAACTGAGCGCAGATGTGAGGCGAACCCACCCGCAACCGGAATAAACCAACGATAACCAGTCGTCGCACCCAAACCATGATCAGATAAAGGGTCAACGAGCGAACGTAACCAATCGGGATCTGGCTGCGCATCTGTATCTACAAAAACCAGCACCTCGGTGTCTGGTGAGGTGGCTTGTGTTGCCAACCGGAGGTTATGCACCTTCTGTCCGCACCCAACTGTGTCCCCAGCAAAAATGAGCTGAGTTTGTCTACTCGGCTCTTCACGCATTACGTTCTCGATTTCGGCCACTGAAGGATCATCATCCCGATCCGTTACGAAGATTACTTCGAAGGCGGGATAGCGCTGATGAATCAAGGCACGAATGTTCATATCCAAGCCTTCATCGGCGCCACGGCACGGAGCGATCACGGAAACAAACGGTGTGAAGTCGTGCTGATCAAGTCTCTGCAGCGACGTAATGTAGCGATAGAATCGAAATCCACCACGTAGTGACAGCCCACCAATCCAGACCGCTACTGCGGCAAAGAAGTAGAAGACGATCATAAATAGAAAAGGCGCGCCTTAGGAGCGACGCCTGTTGGAGCGGGTGATTATTGAGTCTTATCTAAGTGCAATAGCACCAATAGCGGAGAGCGGCTCGATCAACTTCTCCGCAATGCTGATGAAGGGCTGCGGAAACACCCCGACAAGGATAATGCCGACAACGGATACTATCAACGCTGCTCGTAAGCCATTGGAAAGAGCTAGTGGCTTATCATCCGCAATGCGATCTCCGAGATACATCACTTTTATGAAGCGCACGTAGTAGTAGAACGACACAACAGTATTGATGATGGCCCAGAATGCCAGCCAGTAATACCAGTTACGACCCTCGGCACTGCCCCGTTGCAACAGACCGCCGAAGAGGAAGTACTTTCCAATGAAGCCACCGGTCATTGGCAAGCCACCAAGCGAGAGCATGAAAACGGTCATCATAGCTGCCATTCCGGGTGCTTTTTGGGCCAAACCCGTCAAATCGTCGACGTTGTCACCGATGATACCTCGCCGTCTGAGACTGATGATTACCCCGAACGCTCCCATATTCATAAGAGTGTAGACAAACAAGTAGATCAAGAGTCCCAAATATCCATAAACATTGCCTGCGACTAAACCGAGCAACAGGTATCCCGCATTTGAGATGGAAGAATAGGCGAGCAGTCGTTTGGAGTTCTCTTGAGTAACTGCTGCCCAGTTCCCAACCATGATTGTGACCGCTGCAACAAGACCGAGTAATGGCGCCCAATCCACACGCATTGCGGGAAACGCTTCGATGAAAATACGGGCATAGAGGGCGAAGCTCGCTGCCTTTGACCCAGTCGAAAGAAAAGCTGTCACTGAGGTTGGGGCTCCTTCGTAAACATCGGGGGCCCACATGTGAAACGGCACTGCGGCAATTTTGAAAAATAGCCCTGCAGCCAACGTGATCATCGCCAACAGGAGAATAGGCCTAAGTGAACCCTCGAGCGAGGCGGTGTCACGAGTTATGTTGCCAATTATCGCTCCCACCGAAGTGCCTATCTCACCCAGATTCGTCGAACCCGCGACTCCATAGAGCAGCGACATTCCATACAGCAACACACCCGATGAAAATGCGCCCAGCAAGAAGTACTTCATCGCGGCTTCATTTGAACGTCGCTCGCGCTTCGTAAATGCTACTAGGACGTAGAACGTAACGGCCATTAGCTCCAGCGCGATGTAAAGGGCAATTAGATCGTATCCACAGCCCAGAAACATCATTCCTACTGTGGCAAAGAGAACTAGTGCATAGAACTCGCCGTGTTGCTCACCTTCTATTTCAAGATAGCGAGTCGAAATGGCAATCGCCAGCCCGGCAGATACCAGGAAGATGCTCTTGAATAAAAGCGCAAAGCCGTCAATGCGCACCATGCCGTAGAAACCGTCGAGCGGCAGGATGTCGCGGCTATACCACCATTGAAGTCCCAGCGAGATGGCTGCCAAAGCAACTCCCACCAGAGCAAAGTGGGCGACTAGTCTGCTCTTCCGATAAGGCAACACCACTTCCATGACGAGTGCTACACATGCGCAGACGGTCAGGATAAGCTCGGGGGCGATCAGTTGTAGATCAGAGAGCTCGAAGAGTGCCGTGGTGTTGGCTTGCAATAGCATGAAGTAGACTTTGTTTCTGGTCTTTGTTCTTTGGCCTTCGATCTCTGATCTTTAACGGGTCAATCGAAGGTCAAAGACCGAAGATCAAAGCTCGTCACTCATTGCTCATTACTCATCATTCGTCATTTTTTGCGGCGCGCTCTGTTGCGGGTAGCGCGACCGGCATCCCGGGAATGGGATAGTCGGGTCGCACCTGACGCACCACGGCGTTTACCGGTCTCGCGATGTAATCAAGAAACGTCTTGGGATAAACGCCGATCCAAAGCGACATGATTACGAGTGGCGCCATATAGAGCCATTCTCGCTTGCTTAAGTCGGTAAGGTTTTCATTCTTCGGATTATCAATGTTCCCAAAGAACATTCGCTGATAAAGCCAGAGAATGTAGCCCGCATTCAGGATGATCCCCAATGCACCCCATGCCGCCCACATCGGGTTTGCCTCAAATGCACCTCGTAGTGAGAGGAACTCAGAAATGAAGACACATAGCAGCGGCAGACCGATAGCTGTCATCGCCATCGATAGAAAGACGGCCGCATAACCAGGCATGACATGAGAGAGTCCACCGAACTCTGCAATGTTTCGCGTGTGTCGTCTCTCGTAAATGATCCCAACCAAAAGGAACAATGCGCCCGAATAGATCCCGTGATTTACCATATGTAACACGGCTCCATTCACACCATTTGGGTTTAGCGCAAACAGTCCCAGCATCACAATGCCCATCGACGAGACGGACGAGTAAGCTACGAGCTTCTTAACATCGCCGTCCTTCTTAACCACGAAGTACATGGCTGCCAGTGCGCCGTAGATGATTCCCACAATGGCCAGAAAGACCATCACACTGCGTACACCGAACGTTCCAAATCCGGTAACCCAGCTACTTTCATCGCGCGAAGCTGCCGGGAACATCGGCAGATTGAAACGATAGAATCCGTACGTACCGAGCTTCAGCAAGATGCCTGCGAGAATGACTGATCCGGCGGTTGGCGCCTCAACGTGTGCGTCGGGAAGCCAGGTATGAAAGGGAAACATCGGGACCTTGATGGCGAACCCGAGCGCAAACGCAAAGAAAAGCAGAATCTGCATCGTTCCCATCGGCATAACGGAACCCAACGCCTGCATGTAGAGGATGTTGAAAGTGCCGGTGCCATTCTGGGCCGCAATCTGTATTGAGTTAGCCACGAGCTGCGCTGCCTGCTCGTTTCCAGCCAACATCGACACCGTGCCCTGCGTGATTTGAGACGTAAGCGTCGTGTCCTGTGTCAGGAAATACATCTTCAAGACACCCAGTAACATGATCACTGACCCAACTAACGTATAGAGAAAGAACTTGATGGCTGCATAAAGTCGATTCTCACCACCCCAGATCCCGATCAGGAAATACATCGGCACTAGGGATACTTCGAAGAACAAATAGAAGAGAAACAGATCCATCGACGCAAAGACGCCGACCACTGCCGTCTGCAGCAGCAGCAGTAACACGTAGTATTCCTTTTCGCGCTTCTGAATGTATTTCCATGAGGACAGCGCAGCAATCACCCCCAACAAGGTAGTGAGAACAATGAGTAGCACTGCGACACCGTCTGCGCCCATCTGATAGCGGGCGCCAATCACGGGGATCCATTGATGATCCTCGAGAAATTGCATTCCGCCGGTTTCACGGTTGTAGCCAAACAAGAGTAGTGAAGCGAGAAAGGTGAGGCCGAACCAGGCAGTCGTAAATTTTTTGATCAACTCGCCCTGGTCCTTCTTAAGGACGGCAAGAATGATGATTGCGCCGACTACCGGCAACCACGTAACGATTGAAAGAAGATGCGGCATAGTGCTCATTCCTTCGAGCCAAAATCGTTGGTCTTCAAAACCAATTCTTCAAGAGGTAACCCACCATCACAAACTGACAACGGCAAAAACAGAACGCAGAGCGCTCATAATGTCTGCTCCGAAAAAGATGGTTACAGCCACGACAAGCCCCAGGACCATTACCAGAGCGTAGTTCTGCGCCAACCCGGTCTGTGCTGCGCGAAACAGTGGTGACATCAGGCTAATGATAAAAGCCGCAATTGCATTAACGAGTCCATCAATTAAGTATTTGTCAGTACCACCCGTGATGCGGCTAAAGAGTCGTGTTACCCAGGCCGAACCATTGACCAAACCGTCAATAATCTTTGCGTCAAAAGCAAAAACAGCACGGGCGGCATCCATGACGCGCCTTGTCACAGTTGCCCCGTAAAACTCATCCACCCAGTACTTGTTGTAACTCGCGCGGTAGAGTGGTCCAAGACGCGCAGCCCACACATCAGCTAGTCGCGGGCTCTTCACATAGAACAATAGGCCAAGCCCAATCCCAGCTGCTGCAACCAACAATGAAATCAATATGAACAACCACTCAGCTGCGGTGTGACTCCCCAGCGCCGCCTCAGCAGAGTGCGCCAGATTGAATCCAGCGTGCGCAGGTTCTGAAGCAGCTTCATGCGGAACGGTTGTGGAAGCGGTTGGTGGATGACCCTCGGCAGCGACATGTGGCCTTTTGAACTCTCCCGTTTGAACATCCCAGATAATGGGGTTCAGCCAATTGACTATGTTCAGCTTGCCACCGATGTGGTGGCCGCCTGTAAACGCCGGGCTAATGCCGACAAACCCACCAATAGTTGCCAATACCGCCAGCACCACCAGCGGCACCCACATCGTGCGAGGCGATTCATGAGGTTCGTGTACAGCGTGGCCGTGGTGGCTTGCGACTGGGCCAACATGCTCACCCGGCTCATGGCGAGGGCGATCTCCAGCGGACTCCATTCGCGCATCATGTGGTTTCACACCTTCGTCGTAGCCGTGCACGTGCGCTTCATCTGCTTCCCCACCCGCTGGCGCTTCAAGGAATCGTTCCCGTCCCCAGAATGTCATGGCCACCAGTCGTGTCATATAGAACGCCGTGCAGGTTGCGGCAATCGTGCCTACCAACCAGACAAGCCAGCCCAAGGGGATTTGATCGGTCGATGCAGAACTCCAAAGGATTTCGTCCTTAGACCAGAATCCGCTGAACGGAATAATGCCGCAAATGGCCAACCAGCCGGCGAGGAAGGTCATATAGGTGTAGGGCATGTATTTCCTGAGATTGCCCATACGCCTCATGTCCTGCTCATGGTGCATGCCATGGATCACGCTGCCTGCGCCGAGGAACATGAGGGCTTTAAAGAAAGCATGCGTCATGACATGAAAAATGCCGATGACGAATGCGCCAACGCCGCAAGCCATGAACATGAACCCAAGCTGCGAGACGGTCGAGTACGCCAATACCTTCTTTATATCGTTCTGCGTGATACCAATTGTTGCAGCGAACAAAGCTGTGGCAGCCCCGACAAGAGCGACCACCAGCATCATTGATTGCGAGTGCTGGAAGATGACGTTTGTTCGCGTCACCATGTAAAGCCCAGCAGTAACCATCGTTGCCGCATGGATGAGAGCTGAAACCGGGGTCGGTCCCGCCATTGCATCGGGGAGCCACACGTGAAGTGGCAACTGCGCAGACTTCCCACACGCGCCCACGAAGAGACCCAACGCGATCCAGGAGAGCAGTCCCCAATGGCCGAGTGGTTCAAGTGGATAGTCTTTTGCCTGATTAAAAACGTCGAGGTATTGGCTGGTTCCAAAGGTAGCAATGATGCCAAAGATGGCGAGCGCGAATCCGAAATCGCCGATGCGATTGGTGATGAAAGCTTTCCGAGAGGCGTCAGCTGCTTCTTGGCGGCTAAAATAGTAGCCAATCAAAAGGTATGAACAGAGACCAACACCTTCCCAACCGACAAACATCATCAGGAAATTTGAACCCATCACCAGCACCAGCATCGAGAACATGAACAATCCCATGTAAGCGAAGAAGCGATAGAACCCTGGATCGCCATGCATGTAGCCGGTGGCAAATACGAAGATGCAGAGACCCACTCCGATTACTACCAGCATGAAGACTGCCGAGAGGGGATCTAACTGATAACTCCATTCGACGTTCAGAACTGAACTGCTTGGCGGTGGCGTTACGGCGACAAGTACTACCTGCGGTTCGTTTTGTTGTTCTGGTGACAGCGCCTGGTACTGCTTTTGCGCTTCTTGTAAGCCGGCAATCCTGGCTCGTTCGCTCGAGCCTAAAGTTTGGTTCACCGCACCGCCCGGAATCCAAGTGAAGTTGAAGGCTCCATCCTGACTCGTGACGTAAGTATTGGGCCAGATGGCATGGCTGCCGAATCCATATGAATAGACTGCTCCAACGGTCAATAAAAAGGAGAGCGCGATAGAGCCAACAGCTATGCCCCCAATCAGTTTTTCAGAGAAGCGAAAAAGGCGCCCGAAGATGCCGTTGACTGCGGCACCGAGTAGTGGCAGGAGGGGAACAAGCCAGATGAGTCTATGCATTATCCGTAGGTGGTTCGTGGTTTGTGGTTTGTGGTTTGTGGTTCCTTGCAAAGGCCGCAACTGAACCAGCCAAACGGACGAACGAACTAACAACGAACAACTAACAACCAACGAGAACCGCTACCATTTCAAGATATCAATCTCATCCACCCAGATTGTTTCTTTGTTGCGATACAGCGCAATTACTATTCCGAGGCCAATTGCTGCCTCAGCAGCGGCGACCACAATAACGAAAACGCTGAATACTTGACCGGCCACCGCGTTCAAGTTCCCGGTTTCCTGCAGGTACCTTGAGAACGCAATGAAATTCAGATTCGCCGCATTCAGGATCAACTCGATCGACATAAAGATGACGATGATGTTGCGCCGGGTTAGTACTCCAGCTACGCCGATCGTGAACAGAATGGCGCCAATCACAAGAAACTTGGACAGATCTGGATTACGGGCTGTCGCCTCCATCAACGCGAGGCGACCACTGTCCGCTTCTTGCAGGACAAGTGCGAGCAAAGGAACGGTAAAAGTCAACATATGTGTCTCTAGTTCTGCTCTGTCGCCGCGAGCTTCGCCAATTCGGGATCTGCCACCTTCTCCTCTTGAAGTACTTCAGGTGCAACGTCATCGGCAGACGCTTCCTGCCTCAAGGTGCGCGCCAGCATGACCGAACCGATGATCGCCACCAGCAGCAGCACGCTCGCGATCTCGAAGGGTAGCGACGCGAATCGGTAAAGGCTGTTTCCAACCTGTTCGGTGGCGTTTGTGATTCTGGCGGTTCCCGTTGCACCCGCCGGCAGTGCCTGCTCGCGCTGCTGACGCTGTTGTTGTGCAGCGGCGAGCGCCGCCTGGTCACGTTTCTGAAGACCGCGATAACCGGTATTCATCGCGAACAGCAATCCTGCAGCTAAAAGAAAGCAGAAAATCAAGCTCGCTATTACTTGGCGCGGTCGGTGGAACAACTCTTCGCTGCCTCGCTCTTCCGCACCTACATTCACCAACATGATAACGAACAGAAACAGCACCATCACGCCGCCGACGTAAACCAGAATCTGGACACCGGCAATGAATTCAGCTTGGAGCAAGATGAAGAGTGCAGCAACAGAAACGAGGGAGGAGATTAAAAACAGTGCGCTGTGCACGGCGTTGCGAGCCATTACGGTCAATAGACCGGCAAGTATCGCCGCGATTGAGAAAACCCAGAAGAAGACTGCTTCCCAGCCCGACAGAACCATTTTATTTAAGATTGAAGTCTGAAGATTTCGTGGTCCGCTTTTTCTCAGGATTCTGTTGACGCTGAGCGGAAATACGAGATCTCGCCATTATGTTCAACTCCTAGGACAGGTACTTCACCGTCTCGCGGCCTTGCTCGAGCATCTCTCGGTTCCAGACAAAGCCAGCCCGTGAGTAGGTGGCCAGCTCAAAGTCCTGCGTCAATTCAAGACACGATGTTGGACAAGCCTCCTGGCATAGAGCACAGAACATGCACCGAGACGTATCGAAGATGAACTCGTCCAGAACCTTCTTGCGGCGAGGCTTACCCGCCACCACGATCTCTACGTCCATTGCCAGAACGTCAATACAATCCTCAGGGCAAGCTAACGCACAAAGATTACACGCGATGCAGAGTGTCTCGTGCGTTTCCGGATCCATGTTAAGGCGCGGGGCGCCGTGAAATCTTGGCGCCACCTCGGGCCGGACCTTCGGGTACTGTTCAGTGTAAATCCCCTTGCCCGCAACTGAATCCCGGTCGGTCAGTGCTCCGATGTTGTACTTCAGCGTCAGCCCCAGACCCTTAAGGAGATCCGACAGGAAGAAACGCTTTACCTTATCGATGAATTTTGGCTTTGGGACTTTTACGAGAGGCATTATGTTATTTCCAATTGTCGATTGCCGATTGCGTCATGTTTAAAAAGTCAATGAGTGCAGACGCCAATTGGCAATCTTTATTCTCTTGCTGACGCCGTGCTTGCGACCGCTGGTTTGCCTTGCGGCACATTTACGAGTCGGATGTTTCGACGCTGTGACTTGAGATTAAAATCGCGAGAGCGCCAATTGATCTGGGACAACAGTAATCCTGTAATCACCAAACCCAACAGCCCGAAGAAGATCATCAATCCCTTGCCAGTGGCCGTCAGGTTTAGGCCGTTGCTCATTGACTCGATCGTGTTCATTCCCCGCCAGCCGTCGAGTCCCTGAACGATGACTATCGCGATCGCTGTCAGGCCTATATTGATCAAGGCGGACGGGATTAACCACTTCCACCCAATGTCCATCAACTGATCATAACGGAACCGCGGCAATGTCCAGCGTAACCAGAAGTACAGGTAAAGCACGCCCAGCAGCTTCGCGATGAAAATGAACAAACTGACTATAACATAGAGGTTGTGGTAGCCCCGGGCTTCAGTTAACCCATAAACAAATGGAAAGTACCATCCACCAAGGTACATCGTGACCGCAACCGCCGAGACGACCACCATCGCCGCATACTCTGCCATGAAGAAAAGCGACCAGCGGAAACCCGAATACTCTGTATGAAACCCTGCCACGAGTTCTGATTCGGCTTCAGGCAGATCAAACGGCGCCCGATTGTTCTCTGCAATGCCGCTCACCAGGAAGATGAGGAACCCGACGGGCTGATATAGAACAAACCAGATGGTATCTGTGGCCTGCGCATAAACCACGCCCGACAAAGAGAGGGTACGAGCAAACATGAGACCGCCTATCAGTGACAGACCCATTGCAACCTCGTACGAAACCATCTGAGCGCTTGAGCGTAGCCCACCCAGCAAAGCGTATTTCGAGTTCGAAGACCACCCGGCGAGGATCAGGGCCAGTACCCCGACGCTGGAAACGGCGAGAACAAAAAGCAATCCAATGTTCACATCCGTGATGACACCCCAGTCAGGAGCAAAGGGAATGACCACCATCACTACGAACGCTGCAGCAACAGCTATGTAAGGTGCGAAAAAGAAGATCCAACGGTCTGCCTTTTCCGGAATGAAGTCCTCTTTAGTAAGCAGCTTGATTCCGTCAGCGATTGGCTGCAGCAGTCCCCAGGGCCCCACTCGCATCGGTCCCAATCTCGCCTGCATGAATGCGGATATCTTTCGTTCCAAATACGTGGCATAGGCCACCCATCCTGCGGTGATCGTCACGACCAACCCAATCTGAATAAAGGGCCATACCACGTAATTGACCACGTCGCGGCTAAAGAACCGCAACAGCAGTTCATCAATAAAGTTGACTGGCGCAAAAAGGAGTATCAGAAGATGCATGACCTATCGGTCGATCTCTCCGAGAACAATATCCAAGGTGCCGATAATTGCGACCACGTCTGCGACCAGGTGTCCAACACACATCTGCCTCAAAGCCTGCAGGTTAACGAATGATGGTGGACGGACACGAACTCGCCAGGGATGCGCGGAGCCATCCGAAACAAGAAAACAACCAATTTCACCTTTAGGTCCTTCGATCGAGTGATAGTATTCGCCGACTGGAGGCTTCACGATTTTTGGCAGCTTCGCGTTGACCGGGCCGTCGGGGAGACTATTCAGCGCCTGGTCAATGATCCGTCGCGACTGACGCATCTCCTCCAACCTCACCAAGTATCGATCGTAGGTATCGCCGTTCTCGCCCAAGGGGATTTCAAAATCCATGTCCGCGTATGCGGCATACGGACGCGATTTGCGCACATCCCAGGCAACCCCAGACCCACGCAACGCAGGCCCGGACAAACCAATGGCCACCGCGTCTTCTGCCGAGATTACGCCAATGCCAACAGTCCGGCTTAACCAGATGCGGTTCTCAGAAAGCACTGTCTCGTATTCGTCGAGTCGCTTCGGAAAATTGCTGACGAACTGGCGCACGTCCGACTCAAACCCGTCATACGCATCGTTTGGCATGCCGCCGACACGCCACGCATGACACGTCAGCCGCGCACCAAACTGTCGTTCGAAAATCTTGAGGATCTCTTCTCGCTCGCGGAGTGCCCAAAGAAGCACTGTGATAGCGCCAATATCGAGGGCGTGGGTGGCTAACCACAGCAAGTGAGATGCGATCCGATTTAACTCCGTCAGGATTGTCCGCAGGTAATGAGCGCGTGGCGGTACAGGCAAGCTCATCATCTGCTCTACAGTTTCTACCCAAACCAATCCGTTGGAGACCGCAGCGATATAGTCGAGCCGATCCCAGTATGGAGCGATCATCGTGTACTGGCGGTTCTCAGAAATCTTCTCCATCCCGCGATGCAGATAACCAACGTCACAGTCGAGATCGATCACGGTTTCGCCGTCCAGCCGCAAGATTACTCGCAGCACCCCGTGTGTAGAAGGATGCTGCGGGCCCATGTTGAGCACCATCTCCGGGCTGTCTAATAGCGTCTCTTGAGTTGTGGCGATTTCTACCTGATGCATACAAAACTCATGCGGCCGCAGGTTCAGGGGATGCTGGCAAGTAACATCCGGTCACACTCCACGGTTCGATAATTAATCCGATTTCAGTCACTTCACCTTTTGCGCGAGCCTCGACTAATTTGGCGATAATCGCATGTGCAGCGCTCGCCTTGTTCCAGACGTTGCGCGGCTCAGCAGTCTCAGTCAACACAAACCCCGCCACTTTCGCCGCTTCCGGCGAGTCAAAGACCTTAGCATTGTATTGTGCTGCGATCTCCTTAGGCGTCATGACTCAGCCCAGGCTTTCACTCTTGGTTTTCGGTCTTCGACCTTTGGCCTTTGGTCTTAGATCTTAGATTCTTGTTTCAGTCTGCTGTGTAACCTGAGCTCAGAACAAAAGGATCCACGCTTCCCCTCTTTCCCTTTTCTCCTCTTCACTTTACGACCACACGCAAAGACCGAAGGTCGAAGGCCAAAGGCCAAAGGCCTATTTATCCTTAGGCATAACCTCTTTCCCCTGCTGCAGTATCACGCGCATCATCCGCTCTTCCGGAACCGAAAGGATCTCAAGCCCGTAAGCCCGACGTTGCTCTAACTGTTCGCGCTGTACGTCTGTCATCTCCGGTAGATGCTTTGCGGTC